>Ga0207888_100536_pt1 | contig 11486 bp, 11 predicted proteins | sample LinPmetageLP43_FD_184055 | JGI IMG/M metagenome (GOLD analysis project Ga0207888, IMG submission 184055) | Marine viral communities from the Pacific Ocean - LP-43 (SPAdes) | ecosystem: Environmental > Aquatic > Marine > Oceanic | place: Pacific Ocean | collected 2010-08-27 | reverse complement strand
TACTAATAAGCGCTCTTAAACTGTTTTAGAAAACGAATATCGTTCTCACTAAACATTCTGATATCTGGGATTTGATGTAACAATAGTGCAATACGGTCGATACCCATTCCAAAGGCAAACCCAGAATATTCTTCAGGATCTATACCACAATTTTTTAAGACATTTGGGTCTACCATGCCGCAGCCCATGATTTCGAGCCAACCGGTGCCCTTAGTCATTTTATAATCTGTTTCGGTCTCCAAACCCCAATAAACATCTACTTCTGCACTAGGCTCCGTAAAAGGGAAGTAAGAGGGACGTAACCGAATTCTTGATTTCCCGAACATTTCATTCGTAAAATACTGCAACGTCTGCTTCAAGTCTGCAAAACTCACACCCTTATCTACATACAATCCTTCTACTTGGTGAAAAAAACAATGCGATCGTGCCGAAATGGCTTCATTACGATACACCCTTCCTGGAGAAATGGTGCGAATTGGGGGCTTGTTGCCTTCCATGTAGCGCACTTGTACCGTAGAGGTATGTGTTCTCAATAAGATATCCGGATCTGTCTGTACAAAAAAAGTGTCCTGCATATCACGTGCCGGGTGGTATTCTGGAAGATTTAAGGCAGTAAAGTTGTGCCAATCGTCTTCGATCTCTGGGCCTTCAGAAACATTAAAACCAATTCTGGAAAAGATCTCTATAATCCTGTTTTTTACAATAGAAATAGGGTGTCTAGAACCCAATTCTATGGGTGCTCCAGGTCTCGATAGATCACCGTACGTTCCTTTTTCTACTTCAGCATCAGACAGGGCTTCTTTTAAAGCAGCAACTTTATCTTGAGCAGCTGTTTTTAAGGCGTTAACGGTTTGACCAAAATCCTTTTTTTGTTCATTTGGCACTTGCTTAAATGCAGCGAAATAATCTTTTAATAAGCCCTTACTTCCAAGGTATTTAATACGGAAATTTTCAATTTCGGTTTCATCCTTGGACTGAAAATCCATTACTTGGGAAATGTGCTTTTTTATTTCTTCTATCATCACGTATAACTTCTACCGCAAAATTACGGATTTTATTGACTACTCTATGACTTCCTTTTCTAGAAAATAATGTACAATAGCCTCTTTCATTAAAACGGTTTGTTCGCCTGCTCTCAGGGAGGGCAATTCTTCTAAGACTCTGTAATGCGGCCACCCTTCATCATCAAAAAACTCAAATTCATAGTACCCAAAAGGTTCTAGCAACCTACAGATAGCAATATGCATTAAATCAAGCTTATCATCTTTTTTAAAGCGACGGTGTAATTGTCCCAATTCTTGCAGCCCAATGATGTAAATAATCCCATCAAGATCAAGAATCTCACCGTCTGCAAAACGATTGCTCAACACCTTTACAACGGCTTCCCACCGCACTTTTAATTGTTCGTCTCTTGCCATAATTTTATAGTTGGCAAAGGTACTCAACAAATAATAGTATATTTACTGTAAAGTGTTTTTTATGGGGCTATTGGATATCGTTTTAGGTATAATATTATTGGTAGGACTTTATTCTGGATGGAAAAATGGGCTTTTTGTGGCTCTCGCTTCCTTAATAGGTCTCGTACTTGCTGTTTACGGCGCAGTCTATTTTTCTGACTATGCGGCCGTCTACATTGCAGATTGGTTTGATTGGACAGAAACAACGACTAATCTTGTTGCTTTTGCAGCTACATTTCTCGTTATTATAGTTGTGGTGTCAATGCTTGGAAAAGTACTTACTAAAGTAGCAGATTTTGCTGCTCTTGGGATTATAAACAAATTATTGGGCGCTGTTTTCAACGTGTTGAAATATGCCTTCATAGTAAGTGTCATTTTTATGTTTCTAAATGCTTCGGAAGATTTGAGCGGCTATATGATTTCTGAAGAAAAGAAAGAAAATTCTATTCTTTATGCACCGGTTGCCACTCTCGCTCCATTAGTAATACCCCATATCTTAAAAGAAGTTGAGGACTTCAACTTTCCGCAAGAAGAAGAAGAAGAAGAAGCTCCAACTGAAACTTCTTTATAATAAAAAGCCCCGCACTTGCGGGGCTCTTATCTTTAGACTACATCTTCGACGTTATTCTTAATATACAATATCGCATCTTTAAAAGAGCTACAGAGCCTTTTTTCTGGCACAAGGTCAGGTATAATATCGATATTCTGCATCATGATCTTTGGTTGCGTCTGTAAATTAACCAGGATTACTTTAATTCCGTTTTTACTGAAACGTAACAAAGCTTCTTCCATAGCATACAGTCCAGATTGGTCCATATAAGCCGTTTTACCCATTCTAATGATGAGATGGGTTGCTGTCTCGGGTATTGCCCCTGCCAACTCCTGAAAGTCACTTGTGTTACCAAAGAACAGTGGACCTCCGAGCCGTTTTATAAAAACTTCTTCTTTGAACTTTTCTGGCAGCTGAACCTCATCTTTCCATTTCAACTCCAACTCGTCCGCATTACCCAAAGGAACTACGACAGACCTAGAGGTTGTTGAGTCGCCAATTTTCTTCATAAAAATCAATGAAGCAATCACAAGCCCAATACCTACGGCGTAAACCAAGTTCCAAAAAACAGATAACAATAATACGATTAGCATTACCGCAATTTCGCTTTTGGGCATGTTCGGGATAGCTTTTAAGCCCTTATAATCCATTACCCCAATACCCACCGTGATTAAAATTCCGGCTAAAACAGCTGCTGGAATTTGAGATGCTACAGGCCCAAGTGCAAGTAATATTATTAAAAGAAGTACTGCAGCGACCATCCCAGATAATTTACTGGTACCACCACTATTAATATTTACTACCGTTCTAATAGTTGCTCCAGCTCCTGGTAAACCACCAAATATTGAGGCTACACTGTTACCTATACCTTGACCTACTAGTTCCCGGTTTGGTTTATGCTTTGTCTTTGTCATGTTATCTGCCACAACAGACGTTAAGAGTGAATCGATTGCCCCCAAAAATGCAAGCGTCAATGCGGTAAAAATATAGGGTGTTATTTTCCCTAAACTAAAAGCACTAAACATTTCTAAATTCGGGATTGGCAAGCCCTCGGGGATGCGCTCTATAGCCACATAATCTAATTTTAATAAATAGGCACCTCCAGACACAACGAGTAATGCTACTAGGGTACTTGGAACTTTAGTAGTGATTTTCTTGAAACCAAAAATAATGAGAATGGTCAAAGATGCTAAGCCAAATTCTAACCATTTGACATTCTTGATCGCCCTTGGCAACATTTTAAGTGCTCCCAAAACTCCAGAACTTTCAGCTTTTGCCAAAGTTGCAGCTTCGAGCTTTATGTCCTCATTTGTTATGTTTTCGGCTCTTATAACAGTTTCTTTAAAATCCTGTAAAACTAAAATGCCTTCTCCAGCTTCTTCTTTTAAGATTTTATCTAAAAGTACCTCTTCTGCTTGTGGATTAAACTGACTAATAAACTCATCGTCATCTTTAGTATAATAACCAAGCATTGGCAGTATCTGAGTGATTAAAATAATGACACCAATTGCTGTCATAAATCCTGAAACCACAGGATACGGTATATATCGAATATATTTTCCTACTCCTACAAGGCCTAATACAATTTGCATAAGACCCGCTAATAGAAAAACTAATAAGATATAAGGTAAGGCCTCTTCAACGCTACCATTGTTTGCCGCAATGATCCCGGCAATCACAACCATAGACACTGCAGTCATAGGTGCTGTTGGCCCAGATATCTGCGTATTTGTACCACCAAATAGTGACGCAAAAAAACCGATAAATATAGCACCATATAATCCAGCATCAGGGCCTAACCCAGATTGCACCCCAAACGCAAGTGCTAATGGGAGTGCAACAATACCCGCCGTAATACCACCAAAAAGGTTTCCTCTAATATTTGTAAATATTCCTTTAAACATATGTTATCTATTAATGTTCTGTTAGTTTAAAAAATCAACCTTTCCTGTAGCAACATCATACACAGCTCCTACAATAACAATCTCTTTTGCATCCTCCATCTCTTTCAATACAGGACTTTTTTGTCTCATTTCTTCAATGGTCAAGTGTACATTTTTATGCACTACATTGTTCACAAAAGTACTGTTTGCTCCATTTCGTTGTGCTTTGTCCCCTGGTTCTTGTACCGCCTGTACGGCAGGTTTGATTTTGGCCAATAAAGGGGTGATATTTCCTAATTGTACATCGTCACAGGCTCCTTTTACAGCCCCGCAAGCAGTATGCCCTAGAACAACAACAGCCTTGCTTCCAGCCACTTTACAGCCATACTCAATGCTTCCTAAAATATCTTCGTTTACAATATTACCCGCCACCCTGGCGCTAAAAATATCTCCAATACCCTGGTCAAAAACCAGTTCTACGGGTACTCTAGAGTCGATGCAACTCAAAACTACGGCAAATGGATATTGACCGCCCGAAGTATCGTTAACCTGATCTAATAGGTTTCGCTCAGCTTGATTGGTTGCTACAAAACGTTGGTTTCCTTCTTTTAATGCTGCCACAGCTTTTTGAGGAGTAAATGAATCTTGTGTTTCTTTTGTATGTGCTTTCATGTTTTTATTTTTTTTAAATAATAGATTAATACCCGTAAGTAGTATATATCGACGAGTTAAAGATACTATAAACTGGTTTTGATGTGCTTAAAACCTATGAAGCTTGTTCTGGAGGGGGTGATACGGTTTCTGAATGTAGAGTCTTCCAACTTTCTATATAACTGAAATTAGAAAGTGTTTGTTCTTCAGAAAAAGTAAAAGTTGCTAAAGGTTTTTTGTTCTCTAGGTCAATCTCTTTATTACCATCCACTTTAGGACCGTCTTTGTGTTCTTCTTCATTTAAAGAAAAATAAGTAGAAAAATCGGCATCGGTATTGGTAAATGTAATGAGGGTTGGTGCAGCAAGAAATGCTACAAATATGCAAAGTAAAAAAGTACTTTTTATCCTCAAAATCAGTCTGTTTTTTTCAGAATTTCAAAAATACAGTATGTTAGCCTATTTCCTGTTAATTAAATATTAAATCTAGAGGCGCTTAAGGTCTGTTGCTGGTAACCAACCTTCTTTTCCATTGGCAAGAACTACGCGCACCCAATTGGCATCTGTAGCAGTGATCTGGACTTTAGTACCCTCATGAACTAAAAATACATTGTCACTCCCCAAAGAAGGACCAGATTTTGCTTCGGTTTTTTCTGAAAACACAATTGCAGGATTGTTATTTTTAAAATCAGCATACGTTTGATAAGTCATCGTCAACGCCACTAAGAATAGCAACACCGAAAATAGGGAGCCTGCAAAAAGCAGTCGTTTTCTTCTTTCTGAAAAAGAAAAATAGTACAGTAGAAAGAGCAAAACAAATAGCATTACCAATACTACCGATGTTATCGCCCAACCATCGAAGGTTAGAATGCTAGAAACATTTGTATACCATTTTGAAAAAACGGTCTTTGGCAAAGGCTCTATTGCGTCAATACGGGCGTTTTCGGCAAAAGCCAAGTTTGTTTTTATGTCTTTATCGTTAGGTGCTAATTGAAGTGCTTTTTCATAATAATAAATACTGGGGCCTACATGATTCAATTTGTAATGGGCGTTCCCTAGATTAAAATACACCGAAGCACTATGCTTTCCATTGTCCAAAATTTGCATCCAGGACGTAATCGCTTCTTGATACTTTCCGTTTTTATAGCGTTCTTTTCCCTGCTCAAATAATTGATTATTTTGCGCCATGGAGAATGTCACCACAAATAGTAAGATGACAACCCCATATTTTTTCATATATCTGAATGTTGCTTCCATAATCAATAGGTTATCTCTTTATCGATCGCAGAAATAACACCTGCCGCTCTGTTATAATCTTCCTTGATGGTTACTTGTGATGCCGGCGCATACCTTGCAAATTCACAATTTTTCAGTAAACTTATAAATTGATCCACAGTGGCTTCAGAAACATCACGGGCTACTAACATCTGTGCGATAGGCTCTTTTGCCATTTCTGAAGTCTCAATATTCAGTTTTGCTTTTAGATAATTATGTAAGGCACGCTCTAAGGCTTCGTAAAACACCACCTTATTATCCATGTTCTTTTTAGCTTCTGAAAGATATTTTCTAGCTAGTTTATTTGCCTTTCGCACCTTATTGCCTTCTACATCTGCTAATCTGTCTCTACGCTTTTTACCTGCTATAATAAATAAAGGGATCAATAACAAAGGCCCTCCAATAAGTGACCAAAAGGCAACCGATTTAAAAAAAGGCTCCGATGCAATAGGCTCTAAATCTGCTTCGAGCATTAGATACTTAAATTGATCTTTAGACAATGAGACCGCTTTTTCGGTTCCGTCCTCGTTCGTTGCAGTAACCGCATTGCTAACTGGTCCATTTGCTACATTAATGATAATTTCATTAGAAGAAATGGTCTTATAGGTTTCTGTTTTAGGGTCAAAAAATGAAAATGAAATAGGTCTAATTGGGTAATTGCCTTTAAATTGAGGAACAACCGTATATTTTTCGGTAATCTGGCCGCTCATTCCAGAGCTCGTCGTACGTACACTTTCGCTACGTTCCGGCTCATAAACCTCCAAAGCACTCGGTAATTTAATGGATGGTGGATCAAACAACTTGAGATTACCAATCCCACTTATTTTCACATCCAGCGTTAAAGCTTCATTAGCATCGAGAGTTGTTTTATCTGTTGCAATAGCAAAAGAAAAATCCCCAACAGCGCCTGTAAACGTATCGAGTCTACCCTCTAAGGGTAAGGGCTTTACATTTATTGTTCTACGACCAGCAGAAATCGTCTTATTTACACGGTTCATTAGAGGTCTGCCAAAGATATCTCGTCTGCGGGTAGGTATATCGATAGGCACCTCTAACGTTAACGGCTCTATTTCTAATTCGCCCGTTTTTTGAGGATATAATACCGTATTTCTAATAATTACATACCTGTAATCTTCTCCTTTGTATTTGCCTTCATAAACTTTAAAATTTCCACCGTTATCTATATTCTGACTCCAGAAATCTGCATATTTCGGGCTTGCAATCTCTCTAAACCCTCTAGAAACACTTACATCTGGAGACACATACATTTTATACGTAACCGTTATTGCTTCATTTAAAAACGGATCTGCCTTCGATATTTCAGCGACGAGGTGTACATTCTCGTCGGCAATATAATTAGGGTTGTTACTATCTTTAGGAATGGCCTTGGCAGCCGTAACGGTAATCTGAATTGGGATTGTTTTGTAGGTTTCGTCCTTAATTTCAATACTCGCCTGGCCAATGGTAAAATTACCCTCGGCTTGGGGTGCTAAAAAATAGGAATATGTCTTTGAGTAACTACGTTTCCCATTAAAGTATGAGTTACTTATCGCTTGATTAGGCCCTCCTACTACTTGGAACCCTTCAAAACTTGGTGGACTAAAGTTATCCCCGTCTTGGTTCATTTCAAAATCAATACGAAGTCTTTCGTTCACGCCGAGTGTTTTTTTACTCACTTTTGCGTCAAAAGTTACCTGTGCCTGAACGCTTAGCCCAAACATTAAAAACAAGATGTATATGAAGTTTTTAGCTTTCATGATTCTTATCCTTTACCGATTTTTTTACCAGTCTTTATTGGATTTTACCTTTGCTCCTTTTGTTTTTTGAGCATTAATTTTTTCTTGAACTTTCTTCTCTTGGTTATTCATCGCTTCTAGCAAGCTCTTCACTTGTTGTGGTGAAAGCTTACCAGGAATAGGCTGTTGTGGCTTTTCTTCACCTTTACCTTCTTTCTCTTCAGGCTTGCCTTTATCCTTTTCGTTTTCACCTTCTTTTTTATCTTCTTTTTCTTCGCCTTGATCCTGCTCTTTTTGGTCTTCCTTTTTATCGCCGTTCTCTCCTTGATCCTGCTTATCTTTTTTGTCCTGTTCCTGATCTTTGTCTTTATCCTGTTTGTTCTGTTCTTTATCACCATCATCCCCGCCACCTTGATTTTGCTCTTCCTCAAGCATCTTTTTAGCTAGCGCAAGATTGTATCTTGTCTCATCATCATTAGGATTATTACGCAATGCGTTTTTATAGGCATCTACCGCTTCTTGATATTTTTTATCATTCATATAGGTGTTTCCTAAGTTGTGGAATGACTTATGCTTTTCGGGCTTTGTTTCAGCAACCGATGCAGACTGCTTAAAACGTTGTTGTGCTTCGTTGTTCTTATTTTTATCATAGTATGCCGTACCTAGATTGTATTTTCCTGTTTCATCTTTCGGATCTAGTGCGATTGCTTTTCTATAATCTGCCTCTGCGGATGCAAAATTCTCTTTTTGCATTTCTAAGCTTGCTTCGCTGAGTAATTCTTTCGCTTGTTTTTGCTCTTTTTCGGTTTCCTTATTTGATTGCGCAGCGCCTGAAGCAGCAATAATTAGAAATAAAAACACGGCAACAATTCCTTTTCTGTTGATAGGTCCTTGTGAAATATATGTCTCTCTATTCATCATATTACGCTGTCTTTTCATTAAACAAATTCAATTTTTTAAGCCATGCTGTCTTACGTTCTAGCAACAGCATATCAAATACTAACAAAAATAATGCCCCAGCGATAAACCACTGATACTGATCTTTAAAGTCTGTAAATTGTTTTGCTTCAAACTCTTTCTTGTTCATTCCGCCGAGAATGGCTTTTACCGTAGCTACTACTTCTTGTGTATTGCTGCCGTCGATGTATTCGCCATTTGCTTCTTCCGCAACGCGACGAAGGGTTTCTTCACCTAATCGGGTTATTACCTCCTCGTTGTTTTGATCTTTTTTATAATACTGAAGAATACCGTTGCGCTTAATGGGAATGCGTGCACCTTCTAAAGTACCCACACCAATAGTAAAAATTCGGATTCCCTTTTCTGCAGCAGCATTGGCAGCATCTTCTATATTCCCTTCATGATCTTCCCCGTCGGAAATTATAAACAGCACTCTGTTTACCTGATCTTCGTCATTGTAAAATGTTTCTGCTAGTTGGATCGCTTCTGTTATAGCGGTTCCTTGAGAGGAAACCATATCGGTATCCATGCTGCTAAGAAACAGTTTTGCCGAAGAGAAATCGGTCGTTATAGGCACCTGCGGAAAAGCACTACCTGCGTACCCAATAATCCCTACGCGATCTCCTGCTAGGCTATTGATAATTTGTGTAACCAACTGCTTCGACTTTTGCATCCTGTTAGGGGCGATATCTTCGGCCACCATACTTTTTGATACATCCAATGCAAAAACTACATCTACACCTTCGCGTTTTACAGTTTCAAGTTTGGTCCCTATTTTAGGGTTTACCAATCCGAAGCTCAAACAAGCAATCGCAAGACATAGCACGAATACTTTTAAAACTGATTTAAAAATAGATTGATTAGGGCTCAATCTTTTAAGCAAAGCACGTTCAGCAAATTTTTTCTGAGTCCGTCTTTTCCAAAGTAGCACCCCTAGAAATAGCAGCACTACCACCGGTATGGCGAGCAGCACGTAAAAATATATGGGTTGTTCTAATTGGTACATAGTATTGCCCGCGTAGGCGGGTATCTTTTATTTAAACTTACTTTATATGTCATTTATACAAAACTTCTGAAAACGGTATATCGTAATAAAAACTCCAAAGCCAATAGTCCTAGCGCTAATAGTGCCCATGGGCGATACATTTCATCGTAATTTGTATATTTAAATTCTTCTATTTCGGTTGTTTCCAGTTTATTGATTTCTTCATAGATTTCAGCGAGTTTGGTACTGCTCGTCGCTCTAAAATATTTTCCTCCTGTTGTAGTCGCTATTTCTTTCAATAGTTCCTCATCGATCTCTACTTGCTGATTTCCGTATTGAAATCCGCCATCGGGACGTATTCCTATTGGAGACAATGCCATACCGTTAGTTCCCAATCCGATGGTATAAACTTTTATTTCAAATTCTACCGCCAACTCACTTGCGATTTTTGGATCTATAAATCCGCTATTGTTCACACCATCTGTCAATAATATGATCACTTTGCTTTTTGCTTTACTTTCTTTTAATCGGTTTACAGAGGTCGCTAAACCCATTCCGATTGCCGTACCTCCTTCTATGACGTTGTTATAGGTGATATTTTTTAAAGAGGATAATACAATGCTCTTGTCGCTTGTTAGCGGTGTTTTTGTATAACTTTCTCCTGCGTATTCTACCAATCCTATCCTATCATTGGGGCGTGCATTAATAAAACGCGCTGCTACTGTTTTAAGTGCTTCTAATCGGTTCGGCTTCAAATCGCGCGCCAACATACTCGCCGAAACATCTATTGCAATCACAATATCGATCCCACTGGTTGTTTTTGTTTGTGTGCTTTCGTCTACCGTACGTGGACGTGCCATAGCAACAATTAAAGCTGACAATGCTACTATTCTGAAAATAAAAAGCAGCGGTCGCAACCGTGCCAACCAATTATTTTTCGTTTTAAATCCTTTTGTACTCGAAATTTTAAGTGCCGCCGTTTGCTTTTTGCGTTTCCATACATACCATAGTATAAGCAATGGCAGTAGTAAAAACAACCAAAAAAACAACGGATTTACAAATTCAAAATTTTCAAACATTATTCTTGGGGGCCTTCAGATTGTTGTACTTCTAATTCTACAGAGCGTATGATTCGGTCTCTAATTGCTTGGGTAAAACGACCATCATCTTGATAGACTATGATTACCTGTTGTAAGCCGGCGGGTTGTGTAAACAATAGCAACTCATAGTTACTATCATTTTTTAAAACTTCGGTATCACTAACTTTTACGTTAAATTTCCCGAAGGCTTTAATTCCTTTCACACCTTCTTCTGTTTCAAAATTTTCACGCTTTACTAACATATTTGTAGCACCACTCTTTTCAAAATTCACCAATGCTTGGTCAAGCGCTGTCTCCAGTTCTTGTTTTTGCGCCTGGCTAAATTGCGTAGTGCTCACATTGATGTAGAGTGGATCTCTAAGCGCTCCAAACGTAAAGACACTCTTATCTTTTATGATCATGCTCGTATTACCTGTTTCTGCTATAGGCGTACGCACCAGCACTTCTGGGGTTTCAATAATCACCGCTGGGTTTCCATATTCACTTTTTATCCATCTTCCTTCTGCCAGTTCTCGAATGTCGTTACCAAAAACTTTGTCTTTTAAATTGTCATAGCCTGTAATTCCACCATATACTGCTGCACTTATAAGCAATAGTGCCACAAATCCTACACCTGCATAAATCCATTTATTACGCTCTCTTTTCTTACGCAGTGCTTCTAAGTATAATTCATTTTGAAGCAATTCTTCTTCGGTAGGTTCGGGGACGGCTTCATGCGTTTCATTGATAATTTCCTCAATGGTGCTTCTATCTGCTTTGGCCTGCCCTGCTTCTTGCTGCATTTTAGCAAATTTAACAAGATCGGCACGTTTTAAAATTTGTTGTAATTCTTTAATGTTTTCAGTGTCAAAGTCAAAATATCCTGCATCCTTATGCATTTGTAGCCGCTCAATA
>Ga0207888_100534_pt1 | contig 11511 bp, 6 predicted proteins | sample LinPmetageLP43_FD_184055 | JGI IMG/M metagenome (GOLD analysis project Ga0207888, IMG submission 184055) | Marine viral communities from the Pacific Ocean - LP-43 (SPAdes) | ecosystem: Environmental > Aquatic > Marine > Oceanic | place: Pacific Ocean | collected 2010-08-27 | reverse complement strand
TTTATATAGGAACTGATTCTGTGTCAGTCTCGGAAGGAAAAGCAAATATTTGGGAATCAGGAACTATAAAAGAATCTTCTAATTTGGCTGTTTATTCAGGACCATCTCTAGATCCTTTTACTAAATATTTTTGGAGAGTAAAAGTAATTGGATATGAAAATGCTTTTAGCAACACTTCAAAAGTTGCCAGTTTTGAAACCGGCACTATGGATCAAAATAACTGGAAAGGTTCTTGGATTACTGATGTTGAAGATACTGAGTTAAAACCGGCTCCTTACTTTCGTAAAGAAGCAACTCTTTCTAAAGCTATCAAAAAAGCAACTGCTTACATTACTGCTGCAGGATTGTTTGAATTCTATATTAATGGAAATAAAATAGGAGATCATCGCCTCGATCCAATGTATACGAGGTTTGATAAAAGAAATTTATATGTAACTTTTGATGTTACTGAAGCTATTGATGATCAAAATACAATTGCTTTAGGCATACTTTTGGGAAATGGCTGGTATAACCATCAATCTACCGCAGTATGGAATTTTCATAAGGCAGAATGGCGTAAGAGACCTCGATTTTTATTCAACCTCAAAATAGATTATAAAGATGGAACTACTCAAACTATTGTATCAGACCAATCTTGGAAAACTTCATTGGGGCCGCTTACTTTCAATAGTATTTATACAGCAGAACATGTAGATGCAAGAATGGAACAAAAAGGCTGGAATTCTGCTGGTTTTGATGACAGAAACTGGGATAAAGCTATAAGCGTTAAAGCACCATCCGAGAAGATAGAGGCTCAAACCCTCCATCCCATCAGAAATGTAGAAGAAATAGTGCCAGTAAGCATGAATAAAATCAATGATACTCTGTACATCTTTGATTTGGGCAGAAATATTTCCGGTGTTACTAAGATAAATGTGAATGGAAAAGCCGGAACTACTTTAAGGGTTACACATGCAGAGCAACTAGACAGTCAAGGTTATATTGATTTATCTAATATTGATGTTCATTACAGACCTCAGGATGAATCCGATCCCTTTCAAACTGATATTTATACACTGAAAGGAGGAGGAGACGAAAGTTTTATGCCAAAATTCAATTATAAAGGGTTCCAATTTGTCGAAGTCAAAAGTGACAAACCTATAGAATTATCAGAAGAAAATATTACCGGGATGTTCATGCACAGTGATGTTCCAGCAGTAGGTAAAATTGAAAGTTCTAATAAAATAATAAATGAGATATGGAAAGCGACTAATGCTTCCTATTTATCTAATCTTATGGGATACCCAACCGACTGTCCACAGCGGGAGAAGAACGGCTGGACGGGAGATGCTCATATAGCTGTAGAAACAGGATTATATAACTATGATGGCATCACAGTCTATGAAAAGTGGATGAATGATCATAGTGATGAGCAAAAGCCTAATGGAATATTACCTTCTATTATTCCAACATGGGGATGGGGCTATGATTGGGGTAATGGCCCTGATTGGACCAGTACTATTGCAATCATTCCTTGGGAATTATACCAATTCTATGGAGATAGCAGTGCATTAGAAGAAAACTATAATAATATCAAACTGTATGTTGATCATATTACAGAAATCAGTCCTTCAGGATTAACGGATTGGGGATTAGGTGACTGGGTTCCGGTAGAGGATATAACTCCGGTGGAATTTACTTCTTCCATCTATTATTTTGTGGATACACAGATATTATCGAAGACCGCCAAGCTTATGGGAGAGGTTGAAGATTATAAAAAGTATAAAAATTTAGCTGAAAAGATTAGAGATGTTATTAACGAAAAGTATCTTAATAGGGAAACAGGTATTTATGGTAGTGGTTTTCAAACTGAATTGAGTGCACCGTTATACTGGGGGATTGTTCCAGAAAAACAGAAAAAAATTGTAGCGAAAAATCTAGCAGAAAAGGTGAAGAAAGATGGTAAGCATATAAATGTAGGCTTACTAGGTTCAAAAACTATTTTAAATGCGCTAAGCGAGAACGGCTACGCAGATCTAGCTTATGAAGTTGCCGTTAAGGAAACCTACCCTTCTTGGGGCTGGTGGATAAAAAACGGATCAACTACTCTTCTTGAAAATTGGAATATTGGTGCTGATTCTGATCTTTCCAGAAACCATATCATGTTTGGTGAGATTAGCGCTTGGTTTTATAAAGCCTTAGGAGGTATTTTTCCAGATGAAGATGCACCAGGATTTAAAAACGTAATTTTAAAACCCAATTTTGTAGATGGCCTTGAAAATTTTGAAGCAAGGCATGAAGGTCCTTACGGTCAAATCGTTTCCAAATGGGAAAGGCTAGGGGAGAGTTCAGTAAAATATGAAGTGGTAATTCCCCCAAATAGTACCGCTACTGTTTTTTTAGAAGGTGAGAAAATAGAAGGTATGGGAGAACAAATTAAAATAAATGAAGAACTAACCGAGTTTACGCTTCAATCTGGAAATCATGAAGTGATTATTTACAAAAGCAAAAAATAAGGTTAATTATTTATTATAGTTATTTATTTAGGAACGGGGATATCCAAATTGATTAAATTTTTTTCGATTTCCTAATTTAAATAATCCTAAAATGGGATTTGATAGGATAATTAACCAGCTCAAAAATCAGGTCCAAGAATTCAAAAAGTCCGTTCATATCAACCCATACCCCACAAGATAAAAAATGGTGTACTTATTTCAATAAACAATTGTTAAAATAAAAGAATTTAAAATGCTTAAGAAATTATGAAAAAAATAGTTTTGTTAATAGTAATTAATTTTGTGACAAATATATTAATCGGTCAAAATATTGATAAAATGAATTGGCTTAACGAACCTTCTTTTTGGGAAGTAAAAGATGGAAATTAAAAAATGGAAGTAACACCGAAAACAGATTATTGGCGAAAAACTCATTACGGCTTTACGGTAGATGATGGACCGTTTTATTACACAATTAGAGGTGGAGAATTTGAAGTTTTGATGAAAATATCGGGAAATTATAAAACTCGATTTGACCAAATGGGACTGATGTTACGAATAGATGAGGAACATTGGATAAAAACAGGAATTGAATATGTTGACGGAATCTATAATTTTAGTACTGTAATCACAGATACTAATAGCAATTGGAATGTAGTTGAGTTAGAAGGAAGACCTGAATCAATTTGGATTAAAGCAATAAGAAAAATAGATGCTGTTGAAATTTTTTATTCATTAGATGGCATCAAATATAAGATGTCTAATGTAGCATATTTATCTGACAACAAGCCCGTAATGGTTGGAATGATGGCTGCAAGTCCTGATGGAAATGGTTTCGATGCATTATTTGAAGATTTTTCAATCAAACATTTACCTGACTTAAGGCGTAAAGAGTGGCTAAAAAAAAATAAAGAGTAGATAGGACAAAAATTGGAAAAAGAGGCTATAAATATTGTTGAAAACGGTTTTAAAATTAAATAGGAATACACCAGTCCATTTTCTTGTTATGCTGATAATTTGAAACTGCGTAATCGTAAACCTAAGAATTATGGAGAGCCTCTTTGATTTTTCTTTCATTGGCAGGTATTTTTACCGTTATAATGTTCTAGTATTCGCTAATTTCAATACAACAAATAGATGTTTAGTTTATTAATAATTAAATTTATGGATTACGAAGCTCCAAACTGCTTCAAATAGTTCTATACAAATTGTGAGTTAATCGTGAGTTCGAAAAAAGAACTTTGTGTCAAGACATATAAAGACTGGGGTTGTTCGATGTTAATAGCGTTCTGCCACCCCGACAATTACGGTGTCAATAGACACTAAAATATAGCTAATCTTATGAAAATCAAGGATTTTCATTTTTCTTGAAATCATAAGATTGGCTATAATATCAATTCAAAGGTTACCTATTCGGTTACCTAAATTGTTACCAGAATTTTCACTACATTGGTAATTCAATAGATTTGACTTTCGCAGCGATTTGACTTTCGTAAACAAATCGATTATTCACTTAAAGCGAGAGTTTATGCAGACTTCAAAGACTTTTAGTATTCATTTTTGGCTGAGTATGGCCAAGAAAAAAGATGATTTGGCACCCATTTATGGCCGTATTACGGTAGATGGGAAACGTGCCGAGATCAGTTTAAAACGATCCACATCGGTTACCTATTGGGATACCCGTTCCAAGAGGGCAAATTCGAGAACTTCTGAGGGGAAAGCCCTCAATGTCTATTTAGACCAGGTCTATTCCGATTTACTGGAATGCCACAAACAGCTTCTGGGCGAATCCAAATACGTTACCGCCCAAGCTATCAAAGCCCGTTATCTCGGGGAAGATGAACAGCACAAAACGCTGCTTCAACTGGTTACCTACCATAATGAGAATATGGTTTCAGTACTCAAGCCCGGCACGTTGAAAAATTATTTCACAACGGAACGCTATATTAAACGGTATTTGAAGCGCAAACTAAAGACCAATGACGTTTTTCTGAAACAGCTGTCGTACAAATTCATCATTGACTTTGAACAGTTCCTACGCACCGGAAAATCCATAAACCGTTCCCAGCCCTTAAAGAACAACGGGGTTATGAAACATTTGGAACGTTTGAAAAAGATGATGAACCTTGCCCTTCGGTTGGAATGGGTCGAGAAAGACCCTTTTGTCAGGTTCTCACTTAAGTTCACAAAACACCAACGGGCATTTTTATCACAATCGGAACTTGAAGTCTTGGAATCCGGTCAGCTTTCAAAAGGGATGCACCGAAAAACGAGGGACGTTTTTGTTTTTGCCTGTTACACGGGATTATCTTATATCGACGTGAAATTGCTCTGCGACGACCATATCGTAAGAGGCATCGATGGGGATTACTGGATATTTACAAAAAGGGAAAAGAACGATGAAGCGGTTAAAATCCCGCTTTTGGATAAAGCCCTTGATATATTAAAAAGGTATGACCAAGATACCGAAAACAAACAGGAACAACTGCTGCCGGTATTTTCCAATCAAAAGATCAATAAATATTTGAAGGAAATAGCGACAATCCTAAAAATCAATAAAAAGCTTACGTTCCACGCGGCCAGACATACGTTTGCCACTACCGTTACCCTTTCCAATGGCGTGCCCATTGAGACCGTATCAAAACTGTTGGGGCATACCAAGCTTTCTACAACACAGATATATGCTAGGGTCATCGAACAAAAAGTGTCATCGGATATGCGTTCGTTACGGAGTAAATTAAACACCACGGACAAGGCCGAAACAAGGGTACTTTATCAATAATCCGGTTTGGAAAACACCTTTTAGGTTCTAATCCAGTCGGCGCTCTTATTTTTTCTGGTCTAATCCCTTGCTGATTTTGGTTTTTTATTGAGCCATAATTTTCTGTGTTAAGTCATTTTATATCCTTAAAATAGGAAAGCTTACTACGCAAATGTAAATTTTCGTTTATGGTTTTAAATCTAAATAAAAATATAAGTGGTAAAGTTTGCTTATAATCAATGGTAAACTCGTAAAATACCATTGATATAAGTGAATGACTATTTGTAATTATCAAGATAATTTTGAAGAAAAGAATTGATTTTCCGTAATATTAATATCTTTAACAAAATTTTTTATTTATGACTATAAAATATGCTTCCCTTAACCATATAAATCATAGAGACTCTTCAATAAGAGATATTAACATTACACATAGCGACTCCTTAAAGGAATATACAGACAAACTATTTAAGGAAATAACGGATAGCCCCAGAAAAAGACAGTATATATTTTCTAGTTCAAAATCAGAGGTAAGAAATGTTTTAGATGATATCGTTACAGATAACAACCGGAAAAAATCAATTAATTTGGCTGCCCAGCGCCTCTTAAATAAAGAAAAAGATGCCCAACAACAGCTTGACAATAAGAAATTAAAAGTAGATATTTTAAAGGGCAGTTTGTTCCAAGCATATATTGAAATAGATGGAAAGGAAAATATTATTATTTGTAAGGCCGATCATAATGAATTTCTTGATGAAAATTCTCTTACGATTCGTAGTGGATTGCCTTGGGATAAAAAGATTTTTAAAGCAGCGTTGATACATTTGAAAGATGGAATTGTTGCAGATGAAGTCGATGTCTTGGATGCTAACTTATCTAAATATTGGTGGAGAGAATTTTTAGAGCTTGAAGCTAAACATACAGATGCTTTTAATACAGAAAAATCTATGGATTTTTTTGACACCCGTGTTTTTAGCGGAATTAAGAAGAAACATCCAGCTGATTATCGTATTCTCAGAAACAGCTTCGTTGGCTACTATCGCAGGAAGGATATATTTGAAATAGAAGATTTTATAGAAACTCTTTTCTCAAATTATGAACCTGAGGATGAAAATTTAAAAATTGATCCCTTGGTTGCTAAAATTAGATCTTTACCATCCAGTTTAGGTTTTGATAAAGCATTTGATATTTCAAAAAAACACATTAAAAAAAGAATGTCCACTAGGGTCAAAGTATCTGATGCAATTGATCTGTACTTAAAAACAGACGTGCCTCATTTCAGAAAAACATTACGCTCGGGTAAAACTAGCAGTGGACAAATGTATTTACAGATTTTAACAGAAAATGAAGATGTTTATAAAGAGTTTTTGAGAAATGAAGATGAATAACATTTCAGAAATAGTAGGTTTTATTTTTTCCAATGGAGACAATCTTGTTTGTGATGATCGCTATGAAAAGACTATCATTTCAGGAATTGTCAAGAAAAAAACATCATTAAGAAATGAAGGAAAATTAAATAACTTTTTTAATGATATTTCTGATGAATGGAGCTTGACAATTACTCTAAATGAGGATGAAAATTTATTGACCTGTTCGAATTCTATAGATCATAGTTTTGTTAGTGAGTATAATGGGCTTCAACTTCTTCCAGATGATAAATTATCAATAAAATTAGAAATTTACAAAAATACAAGGAAGGCTAATAGAAATGTATATTGCGAAAAAGCTTTTAACGAGTGGGTTCAATCTAGATCGGCCATTGAACTGTTAAAGACAACTTCTAGTGATATAAAAAGGAATGGTTTTGTCAATTTCAATATAATTGAAAACAAACAAGCTTATTTGTATTCAAAGCGTATTAGAGTAAATGATTCAACCTCTGTAAACAAAAATTTAAAAGCATATCCTGAATATTCGAACTTTGATCAAAATAACGAATATCCATACATAGGGAGTGATTTTAGAGTTTCAGAGAAAAAAGTGAGTTGTCCTTTTTTACAGTCCCGTCTTACGAATTTAAGTAATCTATTTTCAATTACGAGCCTATTTGATGTTACCTATTTGCAGGGGGAGAATTTATTCTACCAGTTAAAAGGTTATAAATTTTTTCAAGGAAAGATACCTGCGAAGGATCTAACAGAGAAATACGACATATATTCAAAAATTAACAATTGGATTTTTGATGATAGTGCCAATATTGCAGATAAACTAGGCATATCGAAAAACATTATTTCCCTACATATTACCGCAAACAACATAATTTTAAATGATTCAGTATTTAGCTCTATTCTCTCAGGACACAAAATTTACCTCAAAGAAAATGTTTCACAATATCTCAAAGTTAGATCAAAAATCAATGATGAATTAGCTGATATTTTAAAAGAAATAAGGAGTAGCCTTCAAGAATTAAGAACAAACTATCAAAAAAGTAATTTTCTCTACATATCCTTTTTTATGTCTGTTTACGTAATTAGAACCCTAATTAAAAAAGATTTTGAACAGATTTTCACCAAAGATACTACTGTGCTTTTCTTCGCTTTTATAGGAATATCCGTAATATATCTTATTTACACAATTTGGTCGGTTATCACGATGAGGGATAGAATAAAAAAACACTATCAAAATGTTAAGTCAAAAAACCTAGATATAATGGAAAAATCGGACATTGAGCGAATTTTGAAAAATGACTCTGAATTTGATGATGAAATATCATATTTTAATACAAGAATAAGCGTCTATGTAATCCTATGGATTTTAACTATGGTTGTTCTTACGTTTGCTGTACTTTATTTATCTGAAGCTATTTAATTTTTAAATATCAGGTTGTGTCTACTCATTGGTACACAAATTACACTTAATTCCTCTCTTACGTTGTTGGAAAAGCTGTATTCAAAAAAAGTGTTTCATTTCAAGGTCTTGATTTAACCAACAAGCCCGCAACAGAAGCTGCGGGCTATAATACTTACGTATTTGCGGATAGAGGAAGATTCGAACTCCCGGTACAGTTTCCCGTACGCCTGATCTTCAATCAGGTGCCTTAGACCACTCGACCACCTATATTTTAAAAGATTATCCTTTTTTAGAAATTACAGGTTTTAAGAAACTTTTCAAAAAACCGTTTGTCGTTAAATTGTGTATGCCCAATAAGTTAGCTATTTCTTTAGTACTAGTTGCCGTGAAACCTGAATTATTGATTCCATCAACAAATCTTCTAAGATTATCTTTTAATAAATTTAATGATTCTTCATCAATCACTCGTGTATTTTCACTTGTATTTACATTCCATCCTTTTATATTTGGAGGTTGAATGGTAACCAAATTAAAATTTGCAGCACCCCCATAGAGTTTTTTGAACCATTCACCTGAACCTAACAATTGATTAATATTATCTCTGGTGATTTCATCGTGTATGGCTCTAGACTTGGCTTCTAAAACGAGGTAATGATTTCCAGTCATCACCCATAGTACATCAGGGCCATTTCCAAATTCCGCTTCAGGTTCCTGAGTGTAAAAACCTATAAGCCTACCTATTTCAGCAAAAGCATTCTCAAATTTCGTATGAGGTATATCTTGACTAAATTGAAGATTTTCCAATAAGGTTTCAAAATACATTTTAAAGTCTTGGGAAGTCTCAAATTGCTTGATAAAATTTAAAACTTGAGATGCCTGCTCTTCACTAGCCATAATTTTCGTATAACTATGTCCATTTTTTGATTGCAGCATATGGGAAGTTGTTTGTGCTGCTTTAATTTGAAGGTCATTTGATTTTGGTGCATTATCTAAGTGAAGATAATTAGCTGCTTTTTCAAAATACCAGCCCTTCTGCTTGTCGGTCAATTCAACCGTATCAACTATTTTATCTAATATTAGCTTCGATGCACCTTCAAAATCCCTTCTTCTGTAATTTTCGATTGCTTGTGATTCAGAATCTGCAACCTCTAGATTTTTTATGATTCGTTCGTCAGTTTTTTCAACATCCACTTTTGACAGTATTTCTGAATGATATTCCCTCCAGCTCATATCTTGAACTAAGCATAAGTTTGCGGTATCCCTAATAGTCTGAAGAGAGTTATCAGTAGATTCATCATCTAGAAGTGATAGTCCAAGTTTCAGTTGTTTTCGGGTTACTGGTGTGAAATATTGCAAGTTTGATTTGTTACCCACAAATTGCAGTAAATCTTTACCCATTAAATAAACCGTACAATAATCGCTGCCTGATCTTACAGCTCTACCAAGTCCTTGTTCTATTATCTGCGCTTTCAAAGAAGCCTTGACAGATTCCAAGCGTAATTCCGCATAAAGTTGTTCATAAGAACTGAATGATGGGTAACCATCTAATATTAAAACTCGGCACATATCTCCATTCAAGTCAACCCCATCGTAGCGATTAACTAAAACATAGAATAATCCTTTCTCAGTTCTTAATTTGGCGATGTCTTCATTTATATTATCATTATTAATTATTTCTGCACCAAAATCTTCCCATTTAGTCGCCCTATTAGAGGAAGGTGTTAGTACCATTACATTTATACCAGATTCAGAATATTCTTTGGCCAATGTCATAATCTGCTTATCTGTTATTCTTGAATCAAATCTTTGAGGAGCAAGGATCAATCTTTGCCCAACGTCTTTACGATCTTTAGGGATCAAGGCATTCTTTATACTATTAATATTAATACCTAAATCTTTAATTAAATCAATCTGATCTTCAAATGTAGCAGATAAAATATATCTATGTTTGGCCTCATTAAAAGCTCTAATATTATGAAATGGCACATAGGATGGTGCTATCTCAATTCCTTTGGGCCCGACATAACAATCGTAAGATTTCAAGTCGTCAGCTATTAAACCCCATTTGAACATAAGTTCTCTGTCTTCACTAAAACTGCCTATTAGTTTTATTAACTCGTTAATACGAGTTAACCAAGCCCAATAAGGGACTTTGAGTATTTTCGCATACGGATCACCTTGAATTAGTCTGTGATAAGTTCCTGGGGCTTGGTATTTCAGTTCTTCTTCGAATAACTTCAGTAACCTATCTGCCAAGTCGTGTTTGAAGGGTATATTTAATGTAGTTGCTTCTCTAGCTTTGTCAAGACAGACGTGGGCATCATCAAGGACGATTGAACCAACGTCAATATTATCCCTTTCAAAAATGGAACGTGAATTAAACAATTTTTGGAATGTGCATAATAAGATGGCTTTTGAGTTTAAAAAATCATCCGGAAAAACACTTCTTTGCCCGTGATATTCAATTTCACAGACAGATATCCCATATAAATCCGCTTGCAACTTTGCCTGTTCTAATAATTGTTTGTCTGGACATAGATACAAACTTGGACCAACTCCTTCAATCATTTTTGAGTACAGCATCAATAGGCTTACCAGAGTTTTTCCAGACCCTGTATTCATTTTGCACAAAACATCTCGTTGACCCCTTATGCTATGCCAAGAATTTAATACCTCTTCCTGTATTCCTCTTAAATACGCGTATCCCTCCTTATGAAACAAATCTTGAAATAATTCTATCGGTTCAAAATTTAATTCCTTTGGAGATGTGTCTTCTAATTTTTTCTTAAATATATTCATATATAGTTTTGATTTTTATTATATTTTGATTAACAAATATCTTAAAAATCTATTAACTGATAGACCTTAAATCTTCATTAGTTAATGAATTGGAATGAATGCTATGTTTCTTACCTTATTCAGCCATTCCCCTGCATTCCGCAGAAAAAGCTTCATTTCGGGAAAAGCGCTTCATTAAAAAGGTCTTGGACACAACTCCAAAGCTTTCGATTTCCATTCCACTTGCCCGCCCATTCCCGAGAAAGGTCGGGAAGCGGCCAAACTCCATTCCCATCTACATCTTTGAAGTCAAGTCCGCTTTAAATCCTACTTCAAAGGATAAACTGTTTTCATAAGCCGGTCAGCACATTGCCGCTCCATTCCGCGAAAAGCTACATTCCGGGCAAAGCGCTTCCCTACAAAGGTCTTGGACACCGTCCCCGATTGCTACTTTCCGTTCCGTTTGCCCTTCCCGCGCTGCCGGGAAGCGCACTCCATTCCAATACGAAACCGTGAACGGAGTCCGCTTTTCATCGGAATTCCATTTATAATTTAGTCCCGCCTCCTATGTTTTTGTACTTCACAAAAGGCATTTAGACCTACTCCCGCACCGCCGCTGTCCCAACCGTTTTTTTGTAAGCAAAATACCAACATTTGGAAGTTAAACGGACTGCATAACCGGTCGTACCTCCCTTTTATAAGTCCTTA
>Ga0207888_100526_pt1 | contig 11748 bp, 10 predicted proteins | sample LinPmetageLP43_FD_184055 | JGI IMG/M metagenome (GOLD analysis project Ga0207888, IMG submission 184055) | Marine viral communities from the Pacific Ocean - LP-43 (SPAdes) | ecosystem: Environmental > Aquatic > Marine > Oceanic | place: Pacific Ocean | collected 2010-08-27 | reverse complement strand
GCTAATAATCAACTAAAAATATAATTATCAGCAATATATCAGAGTTTAATTTTTATATTTGAACAAATTAGATGTTCCCTAAACCTAATCTATAAAATGTCTATATCAAAACAACTTAAAGCGCTCAGAGAAAAGACTTCTTTGTCTCAAAAGAAAGTTGCCGAAGAGCTCGGTATTACTCAAGGTGCCTATTCCTTAATTGAAAATGGGCAAAACTCTATCACTACAGAACATTTACTTACACTAAGCAGACTTTATAGTGTTCCTACAGATCGCATTTTAAAAGGCTCTCATAATTCTATAATGATGAGCTCTACAAATGGATTTGTACCACTTATCAACGTTGAAGCGAGAGCTGGTTTTATCGAAAATCGCGACAATGAACAGTGGATGTCTACTTTAGACATGTTTAAGCTTCCGGGTTATGAACCTGCTCAAGGTCAAAAACTTTTTGAAGTTGAAGGTGATAGCATGATGCCTACGCTAATGCACGGTGATATATTGATCACACAGCATACAGAAGACCTCTCTGAAATATTAGATGGTTCTGTGGCAGTTATAGTTACTACAAAATCTGTATTGACTAAACGTATTAAAAAAGACCTTCCTAACAATGCTATTATTTTAATTAGTGATAATAGCAAGTATGAGAGTATAAGCTATGATCTAGAAAATATTCTAGAAATCCTTATTGTAAGGGGTAAAATCACAAGTTCGCTCAATGTTGTAGACATGGATGCTAATAAGCGTGTACAGCATTTAGAGAACCAAGTTGATAAGTTACAAAGCGATATGAGTAAACTCATAGAGAAAATAAATAAACTGGTTTAAAACCTCAGTTTTCTTCAAAAAAATCCGGTCTGAAATAGACCGGATTTTTCATTTAATTTAAATCTTAATTAGCCTTTAGTAACGCGACCTACAGGAAATGATGCCGTATTTATCTGCATTTTATTTGTAACTTCAGAACCAGCTTCTTCTGTAATAGTACCAGTCAAAGGTCTTAAAACAAAAGGCTTTGTTTCATCATTATCAGGATTTGGCTCTATGGTAATAAATGCCTTTCTTCCTAAAAGATTTGGTGCAGTATTTATACCATACAATTGAGAAAGTAAGCTGACATTTATAAAATCTTCTCCCGGAAAATCTGGAGCTGGATTGATATTACGACTAAATACATCTGTTTCATCAGCATTATTTACATTAGTAAACTTCCCTGTTGAAACATTAACATCGCCGCTTGCTCCCTGTAATGTAACCCATCCTTCGTATTTCCAACCAGAAGGAAGTGTTGGTAATTTAAGACCAGGCTGCCCTGTTGAAGGTACATACCAGTAAAGTCCACTATTTTCATTTGTAGTTACATCGTCTGTGGGTGTTTGTAATACAAATTGTCCAGAAGCAGTTGTATAAGAACCAAAGGTATCAGTAACATCAACAGTTGCTGCATTACCAACAAAATCACCACTAAGTATAATAGACTGACTAATTTCTGAACTTGGATCATTGCCCGGCTCAATACTCAGTACAAAACCCACAGCGTCATCAACTTGCCCAGTTAACGCCTGAAAAGTCTTTGGGAAATCTACATCTGTAAATCTACCCAGAGACACAAGATTTGTACCTGTTACCAACCAAGCCTGATATTCTGCCCCAGAATCTAGTCGTTCTAATCCTGAAATATCAACAGTTACATCAGATCGATCTACCGAATCATCTCCTGAACAAGAAGCAAAAAAGATAGCAGCAAATAATATTGTTAATAGATTAAGTTTTTTCATAAAAAATTTTTTAAGTTGTTTCAAATTTATAAACGCAAATAGCGTGCAAAAATTTCAATAAAAAAACCAAACCGCCCTAAAGCGGTTTGGTTTTAATAAATATTTAGTAAAACGCTTAGGCGTTTTGCTTTTTGATCAAGTTTAAAGCAGAACCTTCTCTATACCATGCGATTTGCGCATCGTTATATGTATGATTTGCCATAATTGTATCTTTACTTCCATCTGCGTGAGTAACTTCAATAGTTAAAGGCTTATCCGGAGCAAATTCTTCGATATCAACAAAACTGAATGTATCATCCTCCTGAATCAAATCATAATCATTTTCGTTATCAAAAGTCAACCCTAACATTCCTTGCTTTTTAAGATTTGTTTCATGTATACGAGCAAAAGACTTAACTAAAACCGCTGCAACACCTAAGAAACGAGGTTCCATAGCTGCATGTTCACGAGAAGAACCTTCACCATAATTATGGTCTCCCACTACAATAGTTTTAATTCCCTTAGCCTTGTATTCACGCTGTGTATCTGGTACACCTCCAAATTCTCCTGTCAACTGATTTTTAACGAAATTCGTTTTCTTATTATAAGCATTTACAGCACCAATAAGACAGTTGTTCGAAATATTATCTAAGTGACCTCTATATCGTAACCAAGGCCCAGCCATTGAAATGTGATCTGTAGTACACTTACCAAAAGCTTTGATAAGCAACTTAACCTCTTTTAATTCTGAATCCTGAATGGGTGTAAAAGGCTCTAATAATTCTAAACGTTCACTATCTTCTGCAACTTTAACCTCTACGGAACTACCATCTTCAGTAGGTGCAAGATACCCATTCTCATCAACAGCAAAGCCTTTTGGCGGAAGTTCAAGACCTACAGGAACATCTAATTTCACCTGCTCTCCATCCTCGTTCAATAACGTGTCTGTCATAGGATCAAAATCTAAACGACCCGAAATAGCTATTGCTGCAACCATTTCTGGAGATCCTACGAAAGCATGCGTATTAGGATTACCATCAGCACGTTTTGAGAAGTTACGGTTGAAAGAATGAACAATTGTATTTTTCTCTTCACCCTTGCGGTCACTACGATCCCACTGACCAATACAAGGACCACAGGCATTTGTAAATATAGTAGCACCTAAATTTTCGAAAACTTCTAATAAACCATCTCGCTCAGCTGTAAATCTAATCTGCTCAGAACCCGGGTTGATACCAAAATCACTCTTAGGTTTTAATTTTTTATCTATAGCCTGTTGGGCAATTGAAGCAGCTCTAGACAAATCTTCGTAAGAAGAGTTTGTACAAGAACCTATAAGCCCCCAATCTACTTTGAGAGGCCAGTCATTTTCAGCAGCTTTCTTTCCTAATTCTCCTACTGGGGTAGCAAGATCTGGAGTAAAAGGACCATTAAGGTGTGGACGTAATTCTGAAAGGTTAATTTCAATAACTTCATCAAAGTATTGCTCAGGATTAGCATACACTTCATCATCTCCAGTTAAATACTCTTTAATTTCATTTGCAGCATCTGCAACATCAGCACGGTCTGTAGCACGTAAGAAACGCTCCATAGACTCGTCATAGCCAAATGTTGACGTGGTAGCACCTATCTCTGCCCCCATATTACAAATGGTACCTTTTCCTGTCGCAGAAAGATTTTTAGCTCCAGGGCCAAAATATTCTACAATAGCACCCGTTCCACCTTTTACAGTAAGAATACCAGCTACCTTAAGAATAACATCTTTAGAAGCAGTCCATCCATTCAACTCACCGGTTAACTTAACACCTATTAGCTTAGGGAATTTAAGTTCCCAAGGCATACCTGCCATCACATCTACTGCATCAGCGCCACCTACACCTATAGCAACCATACCAAGACCACCAGCATTTACCGTATGACTATCTGTACCTATCATCATTCCTCCCGGGAATGCATAGTTTTCTAAAACCACTTGATGAATAATACCCGCACCCGGTTTCCAGAAACCAATACCGTATTTATTAGAAACAGATTCTAAGAAATCAAAAACCTCATTACTGGTTTCATTTGCTCTTTTTAAATCTTTTTTAGCGCCCTGCTTTGCCTGAATCAAGTGATCACAATGTACTGTAGTAGGTACAGCAACATTTTTTTTACCCGCTTGCATAAATTGTAATAACGCCATCTGAGCTGTAGCATCCTGACAAGCAATACGATCTGGAGCAAAATCTACATAGTCCTTACCACGTACAAATGCTCTATCGGTTTTACCATCCCAAAGGTGAGAGTATAATATTTTTTCTGCCAGTGTTAAAGGCTTACCTGTAATTTCGCGAGCAGCGTCTACACGCTCTGCAACTTTACTGTAAACCGATTTGATCATATCAATATCAAATGCCATATCTAAGTTTTAGTTAAATGAATTTGTAATTTACATACGCTCGAAAGCGGCTTTAAAATTACGAAAAAGCGTAGAAAATATGAAGCCTAAACATAGATTAAGGCTATATCTCTATAAAAGCTAAATTTATTGCAAATACAACTAATAATATATCGATTTCGTTGCTTAATTATGATAATTAGTTAGTTACAAACCGGATGTTATTAAAAAACTCTTCTAAAACATTATTTAGAGTCCTTCTATATTAGTTTATAATAAGCTATTTATAATTTTATTAAGGGTTAAGCCTTCTGCCTCAGCTTTGTAGTTCTTGAGCAATCTATGCCCTAGTATTCCCTGCGCCACCGCTTGTACATCTTCAATATCTGGTGAATATTTACCGTTTATAGCTGCGTGAGTTTTAGCAGCAAGAATTAAATTTTGAGATGCTCGTGGGCCTGCTCCCCAATCAATATAATCTTTTACAAGTCGTGGAGCTTCTTGAGAATCTGGTCTGGTTTTTCCTACCAAAGCAACAGCATATTCAATTACATTATCAGCCACAGGAATCCTACGAATTAACTGTTGATAATTCACAATTTCTTCCGCAGAAAACAAAGAATTAGTAATCACATTATTGTTTGAAGTTGTAGCTTTTACAATAGCAACTTCTTCTTCATAAGAAGGGTATCCTAAATTAATAGCAAACATAAAGCGGTCTAATTGAGCTTCAGGTAATGGGTAAGTACCCTCCTGCTCTATAGGATTTTGAGTCGCTAATACAAAGTATGGCTTATCTAAAGGATATTGCTTACCAGCAACCGTAACTGCCTTCTCTTGCATTGCTTCAAGTAAAGCTGCCTGTGTTTTAGGAGGCGTACGGTTTATCTCATCTGCAAGAATAATATTTGCAAAAACAGGACCTTTTAAGAACTTAAAATTACGAGACTCATCTAAGATTTCTGCTCCTACAATATCACTGGGCATTAAGTCTGGCGTAAACTGTATACGCTTAAAATCTAGACCCAAAGCTTGAGCAATGGTATTTACCATCAAGGTTTTTGCGAGTCCCGGCACTCCTATTAAGAGTGCATGACCACCAGAGAATATTGAAATTATAATTTGATCAACAACTTCTTCCTGACCTATAATTACTCTGGATATTTCCTTTTTTAAATCCTGATAACGGGTGACCAGTGCATCAATCGCTTTTGCGTCTGACATAGATTATTTTTTTAACCAGTTGCTACTATACTCGCAATTTCTAAAATCTCCATTTAATTTGATATAGGTCTCAGCAATTTTTTCGTCTTGCCATTTTTCGATGGCTTTTATACGCTTAGCTTGTAGCGCAAAGTTTTTAATCTTCACATAATCAATTGCAAAATCTGCTTCGTGTTCTTCTATTCGATCTGAAACAGTATAGATCTCATAGCGCGTTTTACCAGTACGAGTTGGGTTATTAAAGGCAATAGAAATCTCGCCTTCTTTCAAGTTTTGAACTTTAGGATACAATTCTGGAGGTAAGTTTTTAAGCTCAAACATACGGTCTTGAGTTACCGGATTTATCATAATACCACCATCACTAGCGGTTTCTTTTTCGTCAGAAAATTCTTTTGCAGCTTCAGCAAACGTAATTTCACCAGCTTCAATACGTGCTTTTAATTTCTGAATTTTGTCTTTTGCAGCATTTTCTGCTTCAGGTGTTACTTTAGGTATTCTAAGTATGTGTCGTAAATCAATTTTCTGACCGCGAATTTTTTCTACCTTAATGATATGATAACCAAATTCAGTTTCAAATGGCTTACTCACTTCTCCTTCCTGAAGGCTAAAAGCTACATCTCTAAATTCTTTTACAAATTGAGATTTACGATCTACATCTCTTATCAAACCACCATCGCCACGAGTAGACTCATCTTCTGACCAAAGCACTGCCTTTGTAGCAAAACTGCTACCGTTTTCTACAATGTCATTGCGATAACCATTAAGTTGCTCAATCACTTTATCTTTTTCTTCTTGAGGAACTTCCGGAATAACTTGAATTTTTGAAATTTCTAATTCTACTCCAAATTGTGGCAAACCATCTTCTTCTAATTGCTTGTAGTATGATCTAATTTCTTCCGGGGTAACTTCAATCTCTTCAACAATTGTTTGCTGCATGGCTTTAGCCAACTCCTGATTTCTATTCAAATCAAAAAGCTCTTTTTTAAGGTCACTCATTTTTTCCTTACGGTAAAACTTAAGCACTTTCTCTTCAGAACCTAATTGATTAGTGAAATAATCTATTTGCTGTTGGGTATATGAACGTACCTGATCTTCGTTAATGGTCACACTATCTACAACCGCGTGATGTGCATACAGCTTATCTTCCATAAGCTTATCTATAACTTTACAGTTAGAAAGATCCTGACCTTCTACTTCCTGCTGCTTCAAAGACTCTATAGCTTGCTGTATGTCGCTCTCTAAAATCACATACTCTCCTACAACAGCTGCAACACCATCTACCTTAAACGTAGTACCAGTAGTTAAAGGCTTATCATCAGCCTGAGCTGTTTCTTCTTTAACACTAGTATCTATGATTTCTTGTGCATTTAATCCTGCACTTACACCACAAAAGACAAGCAGTGTAAACGCTTTAGTTATAAAGTTCAAATTGTTTGTTTTTAATTGCATCCTTAGTAATATCCTTTTCTAATTGTTTAATCAATTCTAATTTTCTTCGGTTAAGAAGAATTTGTTTTACCGTTGGCAAAACATAGCTTAATGGTGCGTCATCATTACGATCTAGACGATCTTTAATAGCGATCAAATATAATCCTAATGAATCACGCAGTTGTAAAAAATCAGTTTTATTTAATAAGCGGCTGCTGTTGTCAATTGTCACCGGAGGGATTTTAGCAATCACTTTATCAAGACTGACCCAAGTACTGTCGTTCAAGTATTGCGCCTTAAACTGTACAGAAATTGAATCTAAATATCTTTTATCCTCATTATCAAATCGTGTAAACCTCTTTTTTATTTCTTCTATATTATAATCTGTATCACTCATCTCAAGAAATCTAAACTTGAGTAAAGATTCATTCAGCTTAAAATTTTCTTTGTTCTCATCATAGAAGAGTGAAGCTTCAGTATCTGTAATTGTACTATCTAAACTACGTGCAACCAGAGCATCTTTATAAGCTTGAGCATACAAATCGAGTTCATATTGATCTACCAGTTTATTCAATCGATCTTGTTCATCCAGAGTGATATTCCGCTGTGCGTTATTCATCAATAAACGCTGTGTAGCCCATCGATTTATATAACTGTTTACAATAGTTGTACTATCATCTGCATTCATATCAGATGTTACCAGCTTTGCAATATCTTCTTTATACAAATAATGATCTCCCACGCGAGCTACAGGAACACCCGCAGGAGCCTTAGACCCAAGTAAATCACAAGACACCAGCAAGACTGACATCAGAGCAACTAGCAAATACTTTAAGGTGTTTGACATAAATGATTTTACTTTCAGCTTCAAGAACACGTTAAAGACGGCTCTCTTTACTTAATGTTGCATAAACTTTAAGGTTTGCAAAATTACATATAATATAGGAGAATTAAGACTCGCTGATAGTTCAGACTTATTCAAGTATTTTTAAATTTAAATTCTAAGCAAACTAATATGCAATAACTTTAAAAACCTGAATTTTAAGCTGTGCAATACACTAAAAAAATTATTATAGATCTACCTCTCGAGAAAACGGTAGCGCTTATGGACAACCTTCAGAATTTAAAAAAATGGCAAAAAGGTCTTAAAGAAGCTAAAGTTATTCAAGGAAAATTTGGAGAAAAAGGTGCTAAAACAGAATTAAAATATGACTTCGGGAAGCGCAAAATGACTTTAATCGAAACAATTCTGGAAACAGATATGCCACATTCTCTAGTAGCGGAGTACACTACAAAGAATGTTTATAATATTCAGCGGAACACTTTTGAAGTCACACAGGACGGAAAAACAATCTGGATCTCTGAAAGTGAATTTAAGTTTGAAGGTTTTGCAATGAAAACAATCGGTTTTCTAATGTCTGGAGCATTTAAAAAGCAGTCCCTAAAATATATGCGAGACTTTAAGAACTTTGTAGAAAACCAGTAAGAAATCATAAGTTAGTTTAAATTGGCATACTCATTGAATTAGAATATTATGGAAAAGAAAATAAAACTCATTTGGGATTTCAGAGGACATGATGCTCAAAAAATTGCAGAGCATCACGAGATTCATCTAACCGATTATAAAAAAGCCCATAATCTTAATAAAAGTGCAACTGGTGTAGAAACTAAGAGTCCTTTGTATACCATAGCTTATTTAACGGTGTTACAAAGTGAAATGCCTGCAGTAAGAGATGCTTTAAAACCACATCGGGGAGAATTTTGTGATTGAGAAGCCTTTATCAGACCTTATTTAAAGTTGATGTTAAAAAAATACTTTGATAGCTCAAGTGCTTTTTTATCTTTGTCCGTAATTTTTTAAAATATTTAAATAATTAAGTAGAATTAATTGCCTGTTCAAAAAGGCTAAACAAAAAACAAATGAAGAAATTATTTTTACCAGTAGTAGCTTTTTTAATAAGTTTTACAGGGCTTGCACAATCTAAAGTAGGAACAATAGACAGCGATCTTGTTATCTCTAGTCTTAACGAAGTAGCACAAGTGCAAAAAGATCTTGAAACTTACGGAGCAGATCTTGACAAACAATTTAAAGACCTAGTAGCTAAATACCAAACATCAGTTAAGGCATATCAAGATGTTGAAGCAACTGCTTCTGAAGAGGATAAAAAAGCTAAGCAAGAAGAAATTGTAGGCATGGAGCAAGATCTTCAACGTTTTAGACAAAATTCTCAAGGTCTTATTCAAATCAAACAAAACGAACTGATGCAGCCTTTATACCAGAAAGTTGGTCAAGCTTTAAATGAAGTTGCTCAAGAGCAAAACTATTCTCAAGTACTTACTTTAAATGCAGGAGTAGCTTATTTTGACCCTGCTTTAGATCTTACTCAGGCAGTAGCAGATAAATTAGGGGTAACCTTACAGCAACCTGAACAACAAACAGGAAACTAATATTGCACACACTATTACAAAAAAAAAGGGAGCCAAGCGGCTCCCTTTTTTTATATAATTCTAAGACTACCTACTGTAATTAGGAGATTCTTTTGTAATGGTTACATCGTGTGGATGACTTTCGTGGATACCACTCGAAGTGATTTTTACAAAACGTCCATTTTCTTTTAAGGCATTAATGTCTTTAGCACCACAATACCCCATACCTGCACGTAGACCACCTATAAACTGATGCACACTTTCATACAACTCTCCTTTATAAGGAACACGACCTACAATACCTTCTGGTACTAATTTTTTGATATCGTCTTCTACATCTTGAAAATAACGATCTTTAGATCCTGTTTTCATCGCTTCAACAGAACCCATACCACGGTAAGTCTTGTATTTTCTTCCTTCGTAAATAATAGTTTCTCCCGGAGATTCTTTAGTACCTGCTAAAAGTGAACCAAGCATTACACAGTCTGCTCCTGCTGCGATAGCTTTAGGAATATCTCCTGTATATCTAATACCGCCATCTGCTATAACAGGAACCCCTGTTCCTTTTAAAGCTGCTCCAACTTCAAGAACTGCACTAAATTGTGGAAATCCTACACCAGCAACAACTCGAGTTGTACAAATAGAACCGGGACCAATACCTACTTTTACAGCATCTGCACCAGCTTCAACTAAATATTTTGCAGCATCTGCCGTTGCGATGTTTCCTACAACAACATCTAATTCAGGGAATTTTTCCTTAACACTTTTTAAAACATGTACAACACCTTGTGTATGACCGTGAGCAGTATCTATAACAACTGCATCAACTCCTGCATTTACCAATGCTTCTACACGCTCTACCGCATCTCCAGTAACACCTACAGCGGCAGCAACACGCAAACGACCATAAGTATCCTTATTAGCAATTGGTTTCTGGGTTAATTTGGTTATATCTCTAAAAGTAATTAAGCCTATTAGCTTATTATCATCTGTAACTACAGGAAGTTTTTCAATTTTATTCTCTTGAAGAATTACTTCTGCTTGTCCCAAAGAGGTTCCTTCTGCAGTAGTAATTAAATTTTCTGAAGTCATCACTTCAATAATCGCACGCTCATTGTCTTTCTCAAAACGCAAATCTCTGTTGGTGACAATTCCTTCTAAGCGGCCTTCACTGTCTACAATTGGTATTCCGCCAATGCTGTGCTCAGCCATCAGGCGCTTAGCGTCTTTTACTTTAGCATCAGATTTTAGCGTAACAGGATCTATGATCATACCACTTTCTGCACGTTTTACACGACGAACCTTTACCGCTTGCTGAGCAATGGTCATATTCTTGTGTAATACACCAATTCCTCCCTCACGAGCTATGGCAATTGCCATACTTGATTCAGTAACGGTATCCATCGCTGCAGATACAATAGGAACGTTAAGTGTTATATTTCTTGAAAATTTAGACTGAATATTGACTTCACGAGGAAGTACTTCTGAATAAGCAGGAACTAAGAGTACGTCATCGTAGGTAAGACCTTCTCCAAGTATTTTTGTTTCGTGTGCTGTCATTGCAATTAGGATTTAATTGCGTGCAAATATACTGCTAAAATCTTAAAAACTTTCCTTTTAATTGTTTTAAAACAAACAGGGAAGCTATTTAACTTAATGGTAATATTCAAATATTCGGGTTGCTTCGTTGTGTGCAGATTCAAAACTCATAGGTCTAATTCCTGAATCTGCCTTTACAGAGTTAAAATACGAAAGCATTTTTTCGGTAGGCATATTGCCGGTAAGTTCGTCTTTAGCCATCGGGCAACCGCCAAAACCCTGAATGGCACCATCAAAACGTCTGCAACCTGCTTTATAAGCGGCATCTACTTTCTCAAACCATTTTTGAGGTGTCGTATGTAAATGTGCACCAAATTCGACATTAGGATATTTTGGAATGAGATTTTTAAAAAGATAGTCTATAGTTTCAGCATCAGAAGTTCCCACTGTATCAGAAAGCGACAGGATAGAAACGCCCATATTTGCTAGTTTTTCGGTCCACTCCCCTACTATTTCAACACTCCATGGGTCGCCATACGGATTACCAAAACCCATCGAAATATAGGTGACTACTTTTTTATTGTTTTTATCGGCTACTTCTAGAATGGCCTTCAGAAGTTCTACAGATTCTGCAATTGTTTTATGCGTATTCCGCATCTGAAAGTTTTCAGATATACTGAATGGATAACCTAAATAATCAATTTGCGGATGAATAACTGCATCCTGAGCTCCACGTAGATTAGCGACAATAGCTAAGAGTTTGGTCTGAGTTTTAGATAAATCTAATTGCTCTAAAACTTCAGCAGTATCTATCATTTGAGGTATCGCCTTTGGTGACACAAAACTTCCAAAATCTAATGTATCAAAACCGCACCTCAATAAAGATTGCAGATATTGCACCTTTGCTTTACTAGGTATAAATTTTTTTATACCCTGCATCGCATCACGTGGACATTCGATTATTTTAAGAGCCTGACTCATTAATATGTT
>Ga0207888_100520_pt1 | contig 11864 bp, 12 predicted proteins | sample LinPmetageLP43_FD_184055 | JGI IMG/M metagenome (GOLD analysis project Ga0207888, IMG submission 184055) | Marine viral communities from the Pacific Ocean - LP-43 (SPAdes) | ecosystem: Environmental > Aquatic > Marine > Oceanic | place: Pacific Ocean | collected 2010-08-27 | reverse complement strand
CACGAAAAATTCAATTCATTTAAATTGTTAAATATATGTTAATGGGTAAATATGCCTTTTGAAGAAATTTCTTACATTTTGAACATTCATTAAAAGTTGTACTTAAAAATTATACGAGTAAGTTAATTATTCCTAAATTAGTCTGATAAATATAATCGTTGAAAAGTGTTAAATAAAATATTTAGGATGCAAAAGTAGTGCTATTATAAAATGCGGATTTGTATATGAGGTTTATGATATTTGAATCAACAAATCATTAATACTCAAACACATTTTATTATGAAAATTAAAGCATTACTCCTAGGTCTTTTAATTGCAGGTGCAACAGCAGTTACTTACACAGTTCAAGACAGCAAAGCAGACTATGCATCAAAAAAAATCGAAAAAAGCAGGATCACTATCCCTACTAACGGGTAGTTTAATAGCAGCATTTATTGTTGCTTCTCCATACTTTTTTTATTTATATGAAGGTTTCCCAAAGTCAAAAATTTGGGAAACCTCTTTTTTTGGGCTTACATTAAAATATGAAAGTATAAATTTTGTAGGTGTTGATGTGGTAGCTTGGATAGTTTTTAGTAAAGCTATTCCAATGTTACTTTTTCTTATATGGTTTTTAACATGCAAGCATTGGTGGTATCATGCTATTTTAGTTCCTATATGTATGTATTTCTTTCAAATAGTAAGTACGTTCAATGATGATTTAGCTTTTGCAGATAGTGTTGATATTTATTATATGGCTCCTATTATATTAGTTGCTCTTATTTTTATGTATACTATAAGAATGAAAATTTTTGACCGAATCCATAACATTGATCTTTCAGAGTTGAAACGCGTTTCACTTAAAGGAGAAATTAAAGATGAGGATGAACTAACCTCTCCATATTCCTCTACTGATGAAGATGATGACGAGCCCTTGTTTATGGGTTAGTATCTGATAGTCATTCCTATAAATCATCTTTTCTATTCAATATATTTATACTTACTTTGAAGTCTAGTATTCCATAATTTTTAAAATGATTTCAAACAGTCCGTTTACACGCGAACAACTTATTCCACAGGAAGAAAAACTTGAGATAGAGCAACGTAAAGGTTCTCTTTTTATAGGTATTCCTAAAGAAAATCATTTTCAGGAAAAACGAGTGTGTCTCACTCCAGATGCAGTAGGAGCTTTAGTAGCACATGGTCATCGGGTTTTAATGGAATCTAAAGCTGGTGAAGATGCTCGTTTTACAGATCACGATTATTCGGAAGCTGGAGCAGAAATCACATCAGATCGTTCTAAGGTATTCGGTTGCCCGATGGTTCTTAAAGTAGAACCACCTTCTCTAAAAGAACTTGAATTGGTGAACCCGCAGACAGTAATTATATCTGCTCTTCAACTTAAGACTCAAAAAAAAGAGTATTTCAAAGTTCTCGCCACTAAACGCATAACAGCACTTGCGTTTGAATTTATAAAAGATGCAGATGGCACCTACCCTGCTGTTAGAGCATTGAGTGAGATTGCCGGGACTGCATCCGTGCTTATCGCTTCTGAGATAATGTCTCGGCAAGATGAAGGAAATGGCTTGATGTTCGGCAATATAAGTGGTGTTCCTCCTATTGAAGTTGTTATTATTGGTGCCGGAACTGTAGGTGAATTTGCCACTCGATCGGCACTAGGTCTTGGTGCCAATGTAAAAGTCTTTGATAATTCGTTGACAAAGCTGCGTAATCTTCAGGTGAATGTTGGGCGACCCTTATATACTTCTACCATTCAGCCTAAAAACTTATTAAAATCGTTAAGACGTTGCGATGTCGCTATAGGAGCAGTTAGAGGTAATGATCGCTCACCGGTTATTGTTACCGAAACAATGATCGAATACATGAAACCGGGCTCTATTATTATTGATGTAAGTATCGATATGGGCGGTTGTTTTGAAACCAGCGAAGTTACTTCTCATGATAAACCGACATTTATAAAACATGGTGTTATTCATTATGGTGTCCCTAATATCCCTTCCAGGTATGCCCGAACATCCTCACTTTCAATCAGTAACATTTTCACACCTTACCTTCTGGAAATCGGTGAACATGGAGGACTAGAAAATAGTCTGCGTATGAACAAAGGTTTGAAAAACGGGTTGTACTTTTACCGCGGAATTCTCACTAGCAAATCTGTTGCAGAATGGTTTGATCTTCCATTTAGAGATATTAATCTCTTGTTTTTTTAATTGTTAATTAGTTACATGAAAGTTTTATATAGATTCGGTTTTTATCTGGGTGGCTTTGCAATTGGCCTTATTTTACTGGCTTTTTTCATTAAAGGTAGTGGTGTAGAATTACCCTCTTGCGATTATATGCCAAATGCTCGCGTTTTAAAAACCATTAGAAATAATGGATATTCCATTTCTGAAAATGCCGAGAAACAACTCAGTGCTTTAAAACTAGACACGACTGATCTCAATACGGTTTTTTTAGAAGGTGAAGTAGATTTCAGTACTAGTGATACTCAAAAAAAACCTTGTGGTCTCTACACCATAAATTCTCGAGAGACGATGCCAACCCCAATCATTACAACTTTACAGCTTTGTGATGAAAAATTTGAAGTTTTAACTGTTATAAGAAAACAGTAAAACAGTTTTCAAAAATTATTTCTTGTGCTTTCTTCGTTTATATTCTTCCTTAATTAAGGTAAGTTCTCTATTTGTCTGACCGGCAACAGAAGTATTTTCTTCAGCACGTCTAATTAAGTATGGCATTACATCTTTAACAGGACCAAACGGCAAATATTTAGCTACATTGTAACCTACTTCTGCAAGATTGAAACTGATGTGATCACTCATTCCATAAAGTTGACCAAACCAGACTCTGTCGTCATTTGCTGCAATTTCTTTCTGCGCCATTATTTCTATCGCCAGATAGTTACTTTCTTCATTATGAGTTCCTACAAAGGCCCAAATATCATCAAGATTATCAAAGATATAAACCAGCATCGCATTAAAATGAGCATCTGTCTCGGGTTTATCTTTACAAATTGGAGAAGCATAACCATGCTTATCTGCACGAGCGCGTTCCTTTTCCATATAAGCTCCACGAACAATTTTAACTCCTAAATGATACCCTTTTTCAATACCATCTAGATGTAACTCTTTAAGGTATGCTAAACGATCCCAGCGGTAACATTGTAAGGTTGTAAATACAATAGGTTTTTCTTTATTATAGGTTTGCATCATCTCTAAAACCAAATCATCTACCGCTCCTTGCATCCAACTTTCTTCGGCATCTATGAGTAGTTTTATATCGCAAGATTTGGCTTTTTTGCAAACTTCATGAAACCGTTCTTGAATGCGTTTCCATTCTGCTCGCTCCTTGTCTGATAGTTTTTCATTTTCAGTCACTTTACGCAAAACTTCAAACCTTCCAAAGCCTGTAGGCTTAAAAACAGCAAAAGGAATACCTGCTCTATCTTTAGCAAAATCGATAATACTTACCACCCTCTTTAATGCGGCGTCAAAAAGTTCTTCTGTTTCCTTTCCTTCTACAGAAAAATCTAATACCGAATGTACATTTTTAGAATACATTGCTTCTATTGTATCGGTGCACTCTTTTTCACTTTCGCCTCCACAAAAATGATCAAATACAGTAGCCTTAACCAGTCTCTTTATTGGTAGATTTGCATTTAGAGCAAAATTGGTAACAACCGATCCTATTTTAACTAATGGCTGAAGCGATATCATTTTAAATAAATAATAGGCACGAGTCAGTTCACTATCTGATTTTAAAGAAAAAGCAGTTTTTGTATCATCAAATATTCTTTGTTCTAACATATTGAAAAATTAGGCGTCAAATATAGCTAAATCGCAAAGGGATTATTATAAAAAGATATTAATTTCACAGCCCAAAATAATTTTAACATGCAAGCAATTCAAGCAAAGGATTATAAGGTAGTTTTTGGTAATAATGGCTACGAAAATCTAAATGTCTTATTAAAAGAAAAAAACTACAGTATACTTTTTGTTTTAGTCGATAGCAATACGCACGAAAATTGTTTAGCTTCTTTTCTTCAAAACGTTGAAACTACTCAAACTATAGAAATCATCGAGATTGATCCAGGCGAAGAGTTTAAAAATTTAGAAACTTGTGAAGGAGTCTGGAATGTTTTATCTGAATTAAATGCCGATCGCAAAAGCGCTTTACTAAATCTTGGAGGTGGCGTAGTTACAGATTTAGGCGGTTTTGTAGCTTGTTGCTTTAAAAGAGGTATAGATTTTATCAATATCCCCACTACTCTACTTGCGATGGTTGATGCTTCCGTAGGTGGAAAAACCGGAGTAGACCTTGGTTCTTTAAAAAATCAAATAGGAGTTATTAGTAACCCAGAAATGGTCTTAGTTGATACTAATTTTCTAGGTACACTTCCTATTGAAGAATTGCGCAGTGGTTATGCCGAAATGCTGAAACACGGGCTTATCAATTCTGAAAGCTACTGGAATGCGGTAAAGGATGCTAAATATACTGACCTTGAAAGTCTGGGAGAATTGATAAGACAATCTATTGCTATCAAAAATGAGGTTGTTTTAGAAGATCCGTTTGAGCAGAATATTAGAAAAAGCCTCAATTATGGCCACACACTCGGTCACGCAATTGAGTCTTATTTTATGGAACGTAAAGATAAAACTCGTTTACTTCACGGTGAGGCCATTTCTGTAGGAATGGTTTTAGCTAACTTTCTTTCTACAGCACTTAGATCTTTAGATAAGGATACGTGCAATGAAACTTCTAAAGCTATATTAAGCTTTTATCCGTATGTGAAATTTGAAGAAAAAGATATTGAAGCGATCATTACTTTGCTCAAATACGACAAGAAAAACAGTCACGGCATCATTTATTTTGTACTCCTTGATGCTATAGGCAAACCGGTACTAAATCAGGAAGTTTCAAACGAACTGATTTTTAATGCTTTTGACTATTATAAAAAAATAAGCAATAAATAATTGATTAGTCTTGCAGAACCCAATCGTTTTTTTTTACATTTAACCACACATTGCACCAATTATTAAAAACTATTTATGCGTCGCGTTATTGTTGATTTTAAGAAGCTTACCCCTGAGATTTTAGCACTCTTGGTTGATAAGTATCCCTACGGATATGATGATGATCAAATCATATCTTTTAAAAATGCAAAAAATGAACTCATCGAGTGTGTTGAAGTTCGTACTGCAGATACCATCTATCTGGTTAAAGTGAGTAAAAAACTTGAAACCTCTATGGAGAATTATGATGTAGACGATTACGATGATGAAGATCTAACAGAACCAATTAGCGAAATTCCTGAGAAAATTGCTGATGAAGATGAAGATCTTCCTGAAGAATCTGATGATGAAGAAGACGAAGATTAATTCCTTTTCAAACATCTTTACAAATAAAAAATGCTCTCAATAATTTGAGAGCATTTTTTATTTGATTTATTTGAAATAAACGTTAAGCTTCTACTTCCTCTTCTATAGATGCTAAATAACGTTCTGCATCTAAAGCAGCCATACAGCCAGATCCGGCAGCGGTAATTGCTTGTCTATACTCTTTATCCTGCACATCTCCACTGGCAAAAACTCCAGGCTTAGCAGTTTTAGTAGATTTAGCTTCGGTAATAATATAGCCGGTATCGTCCATCTCTAACTGGCCTTTAAAAATATCCGTATTGGGCTTGTGTCCAATAGCGATAAATAAACCGGTTATTTCAATTTCAGAAGTTTCTTTAGTCTCACTATTAATCATTCTAAGCCCTTCAACAACTTGCTCACCTAATACTTCGTCAACTTCAGTATTATACAAAACAGTAATATTCTTACGAGAATTTACGCGGTGTTGCATTGCTTTAGAAGCACGCATCTCATCTTTACGTACTAACATGGTAACATGCTCGCATATATTGGCCAGGTAGGTAGCTTCTTCTGCAGCGGTATCACCCCCACCCACAATGGCCACATTTTGCTTTTTATAGAAAAATCCGTCACAAACGGCACAAGCTGATACACCACCACCACGCAGCTTTTGCTCACTAGGTAAACCCAAATAACGAGCTGTTGCACCAGTTGAGATAATTACGGTTTCTGCTTCTATTTCAGTTGTATTGTCTACAACTGCTTTGTGAATACCTCCTATTTCAGGAGAAAATTCGACCTTAGTAATCATCCCTATACGCACTTCGGTACCAAAACGTTCTGCTTGTTTTTGCAGTTGCACCATCATAGTAGGTCCATCTATTCCTTCTGGATAACCGGGAAAGTTATCAACCTCTGTGGTTGTAGTTAACTGTCCGCCAGGCTCCATTCCGGTATACATCACAGGCTTTAAATCTGCACGCGAAGCATAAATTGCAGCGGTATAACCCGCAGGACCAGATCCTATAATTAGACATTTAATTCGTTCTACTGACATATAAATTATTTTAGTCCACAATGTGGAATTTTAAATAAAAGACCTCTATAAAAAATAAGAAGCCGCAAAAAGGCATTAAATATTCTTACAAAAATACTTCTTTAAAGACACTTTATAAAAAGTTACAAAGCACAATTATAAGTCGTTATTAACATTGTAAATTTACAGACATAGACGTGTAAAAAAATTGCATTGAAGTTTGTTTTGATTATTTTTAAATCAAATAAATTGATATGAAAAACGGTACACTTGTATTCCTTGCATTACTTACTACATTTTTAGCCTGCGGTCAAAACCCTAAAGAGGTTAAAGCAAATGATATTCCTATAACAGTTTCTGAAGCATATAGTCATGAAGTTATTGTGCCAGACCTTATAAATCCCTGGGGAATGGCTTTTTTACCTGACGGAAGTTTGCTCGTTACTGAAAAATCTGGCGAGCTTATTCACTTCAAAGAAGGTGTTAAAACTGAAATTTCGGGAGTTCCTGAAGTTTATAATCGTGGCCAGGGAGGTTTATTGGATATACGCTTAAGTCCAGATTATGCGAAGGACAACTGGATTTATATCACCTACTCTTCTACCGAAGGTGACGAAAAAGGGGGAAATACCGCACTGATGCGAGCCAAACTTTCCGGGAACAGCTTAACAGATCAAGAAGTTCTTTACAAAGCTTCACCAAATACTACTAAAGGGCAACACTGGGGAAGCCGAATTGTTTTTGATAATTCTGGTCATGTTTATTTTACCGTAGGAGAACGCGGCGAACGAGATGTTAACCCACAAGATATAACACGTGATAATGGTAAGGTGTATCGCCTTAATCTGGATGGAAGCATTCCTTCAGATAATCCGTTTGTAGGACAAGCAAATGCCAAAGAGGCCATCTGGTCCTATGGGCATCGCAATCCGCAGGGAATGATTATTAATCCTGAAACTCAAGAAATATGGGTTCATGAGCACGGTCCGCGTGGTGGTGATGAAATTAATGTAATAAAAAAAGGAGCTAATTACGGTTGGCCTGTGATTACTTACGGTATTAATTATAGCGGCACGGATATAACAGACGAAACTAAAAAAGAAGGTATGGAACAGCCTCTTTACTATTGGGTTCCCTCTATTGCTCCAAGCGGAATGACTCTGGTAACCGGAAATAAATATCCTGAGTTGAGTGGAAATATATTAGTAGGTTCTCTGAAATTTGTTTATCTCGAAGCACTTTATTTAGCAAATGATAAGGTTGTTAAAAGAGAGAAACTACTAGACGGTATTGGCCGTGTGCGTAATGTTGTTCAAGGTCCTGATGGCTTGATATATATAGGTGTCGAAGGAGTAGGAATTGTGAAACTTATCAAAAATTGAAGACTTTAATTCTTATCGCGTCGAGTATTTTATGGTTGTTTGTTTGTAATCAAAACAAACCTGAAAAGACATTCAGTGCAAACTATATATCCATACAACAAGACACTTTACTTACAGCAAGCATAAAACGTGGTAAAGTGGTTTATGAAGACTTTTGTATGCAGTGCCATATGGCAACAGGAGAAGGTATACCCGGCACGTTTCCTCCTCTAGCACAAGCTGACTTTTTATTAGAAAACAGAGTCAAAGCCATAAAAGCTGTAAAATATGGGCTAAAAGGAGAAGTAAAAGTAAACGGAGCCATCTACACGAGTATTATGGCTCCGTTGGGCTTATATGATGAAGAAGTGGCAGATGTTATGAATTATATTCTAAATTCCTGGAACAACACATCATCAAAAATGGTAACTGAAAAGGAAGTAGCGCAAATTGAAAAATAACTATTCAATACGCTTATAATTTTCGGAAAATATTCGATTACCTTCTTCATCTACAGTGATTTGACTGTATTCATTTTCTGAAATTTGAAGTTCAAATGTAAATATTCTTAGCGTATCTATTACATTCATCATGCTTTCAGAACCATATTCAAGCGTTTCTATAAGTTGATTTTCTGATGCTACATAGCTACCGTAACCAAACCATTCAATAGAGTCTTTGGGCACATAGCGTGTCCACATAACATGATCTTTTGTGTACATTTTAATTTGGCGATAACCATCTGTAGTGGGTACGGTATCTGTTATTTCATTTCCATCATAATGATAAAAACCTTGGAGTTCCCAGGTGCCTATGATTAACTCGTCGTTATCCTGTTTTGGGAATATTTGATTAGTACTCGATGAAATAGAGATCAAAAAAAGCAAAGTAATAAGTGAAAGTTTCATAATACATAAGATTGAGGAATTCAACATTTATCTCTTATTAAGTTACAAAAAATTAATAATCAACAAACTATATCGTTGTAATTTTTAAAAAATTACGTTAAATGGAGAATTTATTAATTATTTCCAATCACTATTTTGATTTTATAGTTCTCTTTAAAAAAATTATAGATTCTAGTCTAAAGTCTTTACTATCTAACCCAAATATTTATATTTGCACCCTGAAATTTCGGGATGTAGCTTAGTCCGGTTAAAGTGCGCGTCTGGGGGGCGCGAGAGCGGAGGTTCGAATCCTCTCATCCCGACGAACCAAATCACGGTTTATATCAAAAAGCCTGTTAATCAATGGATTAGCAGGCTTTTCATTTTAGATGATATCATCTGATATCATCTAAAATCAAGGCAAATCTGTGCAATTCGGTGTGCAATAAGGTGTGCAAATTATCGTAGATTTATATAGCATTTAGGTCATCTGGATGTAGTCTTTAACTAAGAATCGTTTAACTAAAAGACTTACAAAATGCCTGTAAACAGCACCTTAGGCGTAAACTTCTTTACGCGCCCCAAAAGAAACAACCCCAACAAACTGGATATCTATTTAAGAATTACAGTCAATAAAAAGCGCTCTGAAATGAGTATAAAGCGAGATATTGATGTAAAAGACTGGGATATACTCCGGGTAAAAGCTAAAGAAACTTCAGATCAACTTATCACGCTTAACTCCTATATGGATGATGTAAAAGCTGAAGTTTTAAACGCACATAAAGAGCTGCATGCAGAACGAAAAGTAATTACGGCGAAAGCGATCAAATTACGCTATATGGGCGAAGATGAGGAGCGTATGACGCTCCTAGAGCTAGTGAAGTACCATAATGATAATATGGGATTGTCGCTAAAGCCCGGTACGATGAAAAATTACTATTCTACTGAAAAGTATATCAAGGCGTATCTCTTAGACCATTATAAATCAGATGACTTCTTCTTGGTTGATTTAAACTACCGGTTTATAACAGAGTTTGAACACTATATACGTACTTATAAGCCTAAAAAGGAAAGAAAGACTTGTTCTATAAACGGTACGAGGAAGCATTTAGAACGGCTTCGAAAAATGGTGAATCTAGCTGTCAGAATGGAATGGTTACCTAAAGATCCTTTTGTCAATTATAAATTGAAGTTGGAACGAAAGGAACGCTGCTATTTAACCCAGCGTGAATTAGAACGAATTGAAGAAACTCATTTTACGAGTAAAGGTTATGAACGCGTAAGAGATTGCTTTCTGTTTGCCTGTTATACGGGGCTTTCCTATGTGGATTTAAAAGCATTACGAAAAGACCAGTTGATTCCCGCTTCTAATGGGCGCTTGTGGATTTATACCAAACGTGAAAAGACCAACGAATCTGTTAGAGTTCCCCTCCTGCCCCAGGCTCTGGCACTGATAAAGAAATATACAAAGGATGAGGAGTTGGAGGTCTCCGGCAAATTAATGCCTTTATACAGCAATCAGAAGGTAAACAAATACCTTAAGGAAATAATTGAAGTCTGTCAAATACATAAACATGTAACCTTCCACGTAGCCCGTCATACCTTTGCAACTACGGTTACGCTATCTAATGGAGTACCCATTGAGACTGTATCTAAGCTTCTAGGGCACACACAGCTGCAAACGACTCAAATCTATGCCAGAGTACTGCAAAAGAAAGTTGGAAGCGATATGGATGCTCTAATTCGGAAATTGGAAGCTAAGAATACTATTTGAAAAAATATAAATCCTATACTTCTCATAAATTCAATAATCGGCCTCAAGTAAATTTGACACCTCCATTTAAAAAATAGAAATCTTAGAAGGCTTTAACACTGATGAAATATAAAGTGGTTACAAAACTATTATTCGTAGAATGATATACTTATTGTATGACAGACTGTCAATTTGAAACCTAATTATTCAGATCAACTGGTAATATTTAGTGTGGCAGCATTATTGTTATAATTTCCTTAAAATTTTAAGTAAATGTCTACAAATAAACAAGAACACCTTCAAAAAGTTTTAGAAACACATCGAATGACTCACGTACAGAATCTAGTCGATAAATTCAAGACTAAAAGGAATGAAGTAAAAGAAGCCTTAGAAGCGCATTATGGATCTGAAATTTATAGCCCATTTGATTCTGGCTCGTTCAAGAAGCACACAGCTGTGAATACTAAATTTGACTTAGATGTAGTTGTACCATTTAAAAAGAATTCATTTGATACACTTGATTTAATGTTTGAGAATCTTTATGATTTCCTTTATGATAATTATAAAGAAGTAGCTCAAATCAGAAAGCAAAAAGTATCAATCGGGGTAATATTTGATGAAGACGATGATGGAGATGTAATTAGTTTAGATATTGTTCCAGGGAGAGAACTTAATCAAGATCAATATGCTAATGACAATAAACTGAATCTTTTTGTTTACAGTAAATATGGCATATTCTCCAGCAGTACTTATATACAAACTAACATCCAGGCGCAGATTGACCATATTAAAGCTAAGGAAAATGAACGAAAAATAATCCGTTTATTAAAAATATGGAATAATAACGACGGTAAAGAATACAAATCTTTTCTATTGGAGCTTATCGCAATAAAAGCCTTCAGTAAGGAAAATATCACAGGTAATCTATGGGAGAAATTAAAAAAAGTGATGGAGTATATTAAGGAGAAAGCATCAGAAGACGGCTTTAAATTAATTGACCCAGGAAACAGCAATAACGATTTAATGGACACCTTAGAGAATTGGCAGAAAGATAATTTGTCTAACAGAATGAATACTATTCTCGAGAGGATAAGTAATAATAGTGAGAATATAAAAAGTTATTTCCCGATTAATAGAGAATTTGAAGATGATGACAAATCATCAAATAGTAGTGGGTATGGTCTAAAAACTGCAGGGTTAAACTATTCAACTCCACCAAAAAATGAACGATTCGGGTAAATGAGCTTTATAGAAGATATTACAAAACTCGTTAAGGATATTCATTTTGTTCAAGATGCTTATGATTTCGTTGATGAAGATATTTTGATAAAGGGAAAGGTCAAAATATATTTTGAAAAATTGACGCATCCCTTAGAGTTCGCCTTAGAAATATTCAAGTGTTATCCTCTTAAAAATTATGATTCTGATTCTATTAAGTTTAAAAACTTAGATCTTTTAGAGTATAAA
>Ga0207888_100517_pt1 | contig 11975 bp, 7 predicted proteins | sample LinPmetageLP43_FD_184055 | JGI IMG/M metagenome (GOLD analysis project Ga0207888, IMG submission 184055) | Marine viral communities from the Pacific Ocean - LP-43 (SPAdes) | ecosystem: Environmental > Aquatic > Marine > Oceanic | place: Pacific Ocean | collected 2010-08-27 | reverse complement strand
CAAAGTTTCTCCTGCCGAAGCAGAAATTGCATAGTTTCCATCAAAATCAGTTTGTGTTCCTGTAGTGGTTCCTTTAATGACGATGTTAACGCCAGGAAGGGGAACTCCGCTTCCATCAGTAACCGTACCGGTTACTTCTTTCGTTTGTGCAAACGAGATTTGCACTACTAACGCTAAAAGTAGCGTTAGCAATCCAGTAAATTTAATTTTCATGTTATTGTTTATTTGAATTAGCCAATCGCGAATTTGTGTAAATAATATTCAATAAACAATTTATTTCTCTTAAAAGTTCAACGAAGCCTTGATAATAATTTGCTTTAAAGCTTCAAATAGTAGGAATAATTCAATTTTATATAGTTTTTTAAGTGTTCAATTGCGTATTCTTAAAATAGCGTTAAATGGGATTTATAAATGTCTGTATTGTAGACTTTTCTGCGTATAATTTTTGGTAATTATAGGCTTGTATATATCGATTTCGTTTTGCTGTTCGTTTGACTAATATGTCAATTTGAATATATTATATTAAATGAGGTTAATTTTTTATGGTATACTACTATGTTTAGAAATAAAAAAGCCTGCAATCTAGATTGCAGGCTTTCTATTCGACTATTGGCTGATAGTCTACGTGGTGGTTAATTTTGATTGTCTATTGAGCACAAACGGTAATTGGTAGTAAACCAGAAGCTTGTTCGCCAAAGTCACCAGAGTCATAAACTAAATCCCCATTAGGAGCATAAACTTCAAATCTTATTTCGCCATAATTATCTCCTGGGAAATTCCATTCTGCGCTTAATGTTCCATCTGGTATAGTGACGGTTGCTACTCCTGAAGATCCATCATTTGGTGTACAGCCTCCTGTGCTATTATTTAAAAAAGCACCGTCACAGCCACTATAAGGAGAGCATAGCCCTACTTCTAATGTGCTATTATCAAGAACTATAGTAATACCAGATCCTCCGTTACCACAATCTGTTTGCCAGCCGTCTCCATACGAATCAAACATTCTAACTGTGTAATCTCCTGGTTCAGGGGAACAAGTTAATAGTGCATTGTATTGAAAAGGAGCCTTAAAGAAGACGCCTGTTAACACTCCGGAACTACTCTCAGGGCCTAATGAACGTCCGTCTGTAAGATTAAGAACAAGATCTACTATAAAAACATCACCTGCGGTGTAATCACTATCAGAGATTCCCATGGCTGCAACTGCTTCTCCGAATGTAACGGTTAAAGTCGCTCTAGGTAATCCTACTGGCCCTTCTGAAAATTCTGAGGCTGCAATTGTTTTTACAAGACTTCTGTTTGGATCTGTAGTTCCGTTGTCTGGAGAAAGATCTCTCAGAGAAACGTAGATGTCTACACTTTCCATAAGGCCTCCATCTTGAGCGTCCTGTTCTTCAACAGTTACAGCAAAAGTAGAGCTGGGGTCGCTTGAATTTAATGAGGCATTGATTACTTCAATAGTTCTCAAAGCGGCACCTTTCTCATAATCTAATACTGTGTAAATTGCATTATCAGGATCTTCGTCACATGAGATTGCATTGAAGACAAGCCCGAGCATTAATATGTATTTATATATGTTTTTCATCTTCATTAAATTTTTAGTTTGCAGGATTAGTTACTCCAGAATCCCAAAATACCTGAGTTAGGTTATCCTGTCTCTGATTTAAGTTAGGATTTGCGTTTACTTCATCAGAAGGGTAAAGTAACGTTCTAGGGAAAGGGCCTGGGTTTGGATCTATGTTTCGGGCAAGAGTTCTTGGATACCCTGTGCGTCTGATAAAGTTAAAGCCGTCAGCTCCGCCACCATACATTGCGATAAAGAATTGTTCTCCTAAAATATCCAATTTTGCTTTTTCTATTGGCCAGCCTTGAGCATCTAACCCTGTTGTTCGTGGTGCATCAGTAAATTCTTGAACAGTAGCGCCAATGAAATCAGAAATTTCTTCTGCTGTAGGTTCTAGCGATAGATCAGCTGTTGTGTCTGTAAAAGAAGTTACATAGCTAACTGATTCTGTAACCCCGGCTTCTATTGCACTTGCGGCTTCTGCATCTCGTTGAAGCATCGTGTAAGCTTCAGCTCTCCAAAATTCTACAAATGAAGAAAGAATAATAGGTTCTATTCCAGCACCACCCGCTCCAAGACTTAAGCCTACTGCTGCATCGTAAAACTCAATAACTGGAGGGTCTTCGCTAGGGTCAATAAGAGTGATCCAGTCTTGATTGTCATCAAAGCGGCCTCCTGCAGGGTATACGCCAACAGCGGTTCTTCCAAATGAATCTGGTGGAATTCCTTCGTTATTTCCATGTATTCTTCCCCAATACCCAAGTCTCATAGAGCACCAATAATTTTCCTCCTCCGTAAATTGAAGGTGATTAGGTGTGTCTTGAACAGAACAAGCTAATGTTTGAGCGTCTTCTGTTGAAAGGCCCAAAGCATCCGGGTATATATAGAATTGATTATTTAGTTCATAAAGCATATTGGTAAAACTTCCTGGTGTAACACCTGCTTGTCTATAGAAGTAATATCTTCTTCGAGGATCGTCATCTCCACTTATATCCCCTAGTTCTCCAATCATTAAGTTCATCAACCAATTTGACCTGTAAAGATTAGCACCGCTATCAGTGTAATCACTTGCATAATCCGGGTGTCTGGTGTCTGGCTGTTGAAGATTTGTTCCGTATGCGAATGCAAAATTATCCTCTTCAGTTTCAATAACATTAGTGGCATTTATGACTCCAGTGTAATCTCCAGTCGTTAACGCTGCACGCATTTTTAACGTGTTGATATACTTAATCCATTTCGAAGAGTCTCCCTCGTAATAAAGATCTGTAGCTGTGCCTAAACTTGCGCCTTGCATAAGTGAGGTCGCGTCATTTAAAAGAGCTAGCGCTGCTTGATAAACAGCTTCATCATCATCAATAGCTGGATTGGGAAAATCTTTAGGCATATTAGCTTCGCTCCAAGTGATATCTCCAAGATAGTCCACTAAAAGCATCATTAAATGCGCTTGCATAGCTTTTGATGCTCCTATTAAATAATTTTGAGACCCATCTTCATTTAAGCTTTCAATTAAGCTTATGTCTGGATTCATGGTGCTGAATAAATTATTCCAGGCTCCGTTTAATGATCCACCAGTATAATTTGTTACATATACTCGACCACTCATTTGATCTATTCTCGAAAGCTGAGCTCCGATATTGTTGAAAGAGGTAACAGCATTTTTATAGCTGAGTTGTACATTATTAAATAATAATGAAGGGTCTGCTTGATCTGGACTTAAATAGTTTGGGTCTTCTAGTTTTTCGAGTTCAACTGTTTCACAGCTCTGAAAGACGGTTAAGCCTAAAAGAAAAACTATAACTAAAATATTATATGTTTTTTTCATATTTAAAATTTTTGAGTAGATGCTTTAGTTAAAATATTTGCCTCTACGTTTTCTTAGAATGTAGCTTTAACACTTAAACCATATCTTATAGAACTAGGTCCGTTTAAGTAATCAAACCCTCGTCCATTACCAACTCCAATACCAGCTACGTTAGGATCAAAGTTTGCACGTTTTGGGGTGTTATAAGCATCATACCATAGATTATACCCTGCAGCTGTAATAGAGAGATTTCCGAATGGAGTGCTTTCTAACCATTTCTTTGGCATATTATAGCCAAGAGAAAGTTCTTTTAAACGTATAACTGATGCGTCATAAATTTGTAATTCACTTGGTCCAAAAAGAACATTATCAAAATAGAATGAAGAGTTATCTAATTGTTTTCTGTTTGGTGTTCCGTCAGCTAAAACTCCGGGAAGTATGAATGGCTCTCTTCGATCTGGGTTTATTAAACCACGACCTAATAAAGTAGCAATGGTTTGGGAGTAAATATCTCCACCGCTTACATGACTTATTTGAAAACCTAGTGTTAAGTTTTTGTAAGAAATAGAGTTGATGAAGTTCATTACATAATCTGGGTTAGGATTACCGATGATTGGAGCAATAGCTCGAGATCCATCTGTTCCTACAGGAACTTCATTGTTGTCTGCATCAATTGCAATTTGTGTCTCAGGTAAATAAAAGCCGTCATTACCAACAACAAAATTGCCATTATCGTCTCTTAATACTCGACTACCTATAATAACACCTAATTGCTCTCCTTCAATAGCAGCGTTACCAAGATCTGAGAAACCTGCATATACTATTTGGTCACTATCTTGCTCTGTAACAATTTGTTTGTTTGTAGTGAAATTTACTCTTGAGTTCCAGTTGAAACCACCTGATTCAGAGCTTTTAAAAATGTCAATTCCCAGGTCAACTTCCCAACCTGTACCCTCAACTTTCCCAATATTATCTTGGATTTCTTCATAGCCGGATGAAGGAGAGAGCGGTCTGCCTACAATTAAATTTTTAGTGGTACGGTCGTAATAAGATAGGCTAATATCCAAACGATTTTTTAAGAATCGAGCATCGAATCCAACCTCCCATTCGCTAATGAGTTCTGGCTTTAAATCTGGATTTGCTAAGATGTTTCTTACTGTGTTTGTTACAACACCAGAAGAGCCCCCAATAGCACCTCCGTTTTGCTGGGTGCTCTGTTGTAAAGTAGGTACTGTTGGGTAATTAGAAGGGAAACCAGCTGAAGACCCAAGACCTGCTCTTAACTTAAGGTAATTAAGGCCTATGCTATTACCATTCCCAAAACCTTCAAAAGCTGATGTAGGAATGAAAGAGGCACTTACGCTCGGATAAAACTGACTGTTGTTTTCTGTAATTAAGTTAGATATCCAGTCATTTCTTCCTGATAAAGAAAGGTATAAGAAGTTATCATATTCAAATGATAAATCACCGAATAAACCTATTGTATTTCTCTCTGTGGTACTCTGAATGGGAAGTTGGTTTTCAAAGTTGAAATGTCTTTGAACATTGTATACTATCTGGCTTGAGCTTGCAACACCTTGTTGGTCAAAATACTCTCCCAAAGAACTTCCTCCTAGAAGAAAACTAACGTTTAGCTTTTGATCTGCAGTTAGGTCGTAGTTTCCTGATATTGCAGCATAATGATTAAACGTTGTTGAGTTGTTGTCCCAAGTTTCATAATAACCAAATCTATCTCTATCACTATTTACACCGCCTTTGTTTGAATACGAGTGGTTTCTTTCATTATAAATATCAATACCTCCGCGATATAAAACACTTACATTATCGTTAAACTCATAAGATAACTGAGCATTACCAAATACACGGTTGGTTAGCTGCCCGTTCTGAGCATTAGCAACAATCCATCGTGGATTTACAATATCATTACCATTACGATAATAAATACTTCCTCCTGTTTCAGGAATTTCAAAAGGAATATTCATTAAGTCAACACTAATAGGTGTAAAGAATACTTGGCCAAAAACTGAAAGGCCATAGTTGGCATTACCATCACTTGCAGCCACTGGTGGGGTTACAAAATTACTTCTAGAGTAGTTTAATATACCGGTTACTGTAAATCTATTACTTAGTTTAGCGCGACCACCTACTGAAAGCGTATTTCTTGTAAGGCTGTTCCCAGGTGTAAACCCTTCGTCGTCTGTGTGACCAAAGTTTACATTGAAAGACATATTGCCGTCATCAGAACCTCCCCTAATGTTTAAAGAGGTGTTACTTACGCTTCCTGTTCTGAAGAAATTTTTAACACTCGCATATGGTTTAAAAGCATAATCTACGCCTTGAAATGATTGAAATAATTCATTGTCTCCGCGAAGAAAGTTACTTAGAAAAGAGTTTGTAGAATATGGATGAGGAACATTCCCATTAGCGTCAACTATTCCTGCAGGATCATTTAGATAGCCATCAACTCCATTAGGATTGAAATTTGGACCATAGTTACTAAAGAACCATCCGAAAGATTGGTTGAAACCGCCTCCATACGATTGTTGATAATCAGGAAGAGAAGCAATTTCATTAAAAAAGAAAGACTGATTTAATGTAATTTCAGTTTTCTTCTTACTTGCTTGTCCACTGTTCGCTTTAGTGGTTATTAAGATAACACCATTTCTACCGTCTGTTCCATAAAGCGTTGCAGCAGCAAGTCCTTTAAGAACGGTTATGCTGGCAATGTTGTTGGGGTCGATGTCTAAGAATCGACTTGAACCGACATTACCATCGCGGAAATCAGCGGCATTGTCTCTACCGCTAGTATTAGTTCCGCTACTAAAAGGAACACCATCCACCACAAATAATGCTTGGTTGCTACCATTAATAGAGGTGTAACCTCTTATTACAACATTAGTTGCAGATCCTGAAGTGCCATTTTGAGCTGTAATCTCAACCCCGGAAGCTTTACCGGAAAGAACCCTTGCGACATCAGATTCAGGTCTTTGCTCTAAATCCTCAGAAGCAACCTCGCTAACTGCATAACCAAGAGCTTTCTTTTCTCTCTTGATACCTTGTGCAGTAACTACTACTTCTTCAAGAGATTCTCCAGCTTGCATCTGAATATTCACCGTAGATGAAGCTCCAATTTTTGCATCCTGTGGTGTAAATCCGACATAACTAAAAGTAAGTACATCACCTGTTGATGCTTCAATAGAATACAATCCGTCAAAGTCAGTTTGAGTTCCGGTAGTTGTTCCGGAAATTAGGACATTAACACCAGGCAGTGGAACACCACTATCATCGGTTACCGTTCCAGAGATTGTTCTGGTTTGTGCAAAAGAAAACTGCACAACTAATACTAAGAATAGCATTAGAAATCCTTGTAATCGTTTTTTCATGTTTAATATTTATTTGAATTAGCCACGCTAAAAATGATTAAAAAAAAGAATCAAAACAAATAAATAGATGTTATTTTTTAAATTTTTGTTAATTTAATGAAGCTTAAGTGTTAATTAAAGATATTTTTAAATTTTAGCATATTAAGTTGAGAATGTATTAATATTAATGATTATTAACGTATTTTTTACATTAAAAATGCTTATTTAATTAATGGTTTAGTTGGTTTGTTTTTTAATTAACAATAATTTTTTATTAAAAATTAGCGATCAATGTTAAATGTAGAATTGAGTTTGATAACTCGAATTTTTGATTATTGTGAATGCCGTTGGCTAGGTTTAGTTTTAGTATTCCGGCTTTTGTTAAAAGAGAAGTTCCTAGTCCAAAACTGTATAAGATATCTTCTTGGTTGCTGAGATTGTTTTCGTAGTACGCGGCATCAATAATTGTGTTTATGTAGATTTTTGAGCTGGGGGAGTATCTGTATTCTGTTTGAAGGGTTGTGTATAAATTTGCAGATATGCTATTTTCTTTAAATCCTCTTATGTTGTTGATTCCGCCAAAGCGAAATAATTCATTGTCAAGGTAATTAGTGGATTTTAATAGTGCTGTTTGGTTGTTTAGGTGAAGGTTGTGGTTTGGGCTTATTCTAAAATTATATGCTGCATTTAAACTGGCGATAAATTGATTTGTGGTGTTGGGGTTTTGTGTCTTTCTTAAAGCGGTTCCTGCGATAAATTCTAAGTAGGCTGATTGAGGTTGTAATGTTGAGTTTTTTGTTTTACTGTAGCTGAGTTTTCCTGAATAGATTTGTTTTTTGTAAGGTTTTGTGTTTGTGTTCTCTGAGTTTTGCGATGTTGTTGATTGTTCAAGCTCTAGTGAGGTTGAGAGGAATGTGTTTTTAGCGATGTTTAATGAAGTTTCTAAAGTTTGTGATGCGTTAGAAAATGTGCTGTCTTGTCTGAAGATGTTAATCCCTGTGGAAAGGCTGATTGGACTTTTGAAAAGAAAGGGGAGGTTTGTGTTTAGGTTTAAAATTTGTTGGTTGTCGCCATTGCTTTTGTAAGTTAGGTTTGTTCGTTCTCCTTGGTTGAAGTTGTTTATTAGGTTTAAGTTTAAATAACCAGCGAGTCTCAACTTTGATTCATCTTCGTTAGGGCTAAAACCTAAAAATCCCTCAAGTGTATTAGTGTTTTTTTTATCTAGATATAGGTATAAAGATGTGCTGTCTTTTTTAAATTGTAACTCAGGGGCTTTGCTAAATGATACAAAGTCTAATTCTTCTAAGGTTTTTGTCTTGTCTAGGATTTTCTTTTTTTGAAAAAGGGCCGGGGTTTTTAGTTTGGCTTGGTGTTTAATAAAGCTTTTCGGGAACTTGGAGTATCCTTTGATGATTACCTTTGTGAGGTTTCTGTTTTCTTTTCTGTTAACTTTTAGCTCTGCAGAAAAGCCTTTTTCTGATGCTAAAATATTTATTAGTTGAAATGTGGTTAGTGGGTTGCCTATTTCTGCGGCGTTTTGTGTTAGTTTGGGGAGGATTTCACGGATTTCTTGAGGTTTTATTTTGATTGAGTTTTTAGAAATTTTGTAATCAAGATCTGTTAAGTAATTCAATGTTTTTGTGTCATATATATATAAGGTAATTTGTTTTGTTTTTTTTTCGCTAAAAAATTCTAAGCTATAGTTCTCTTTTGAGTTCTTTTTTAAGTTATGGAACTTATGTTGAAGATATCCTTCTAGGTAAAGTTTATTCTTTGTTTGGTTTATTTCTTCGGTCATCTCATTAAATGAGTCAAATTCAATATTTTGAAAATATTTTGAGATGAGGCTGTCTTCTGATTTAGAATTAGTGATAATCTCTAAAGAAATATTCTGAGAAAAAGCTGAACATAGGCTTGATAGGTAAATAGCTAAAAGTAGATTGTATAAAAATTGCTTTTGCTTCAAGTGTTTATTTTGGATTTGGTTTGTAGTGTTTTTTGGCAAATACCTATTATAATAAAATACCTTTGAAAATTAATGATTTATGTGTTGAATTACTCAATTTATTTTATACCTTTGCGAGCCCTTAGAAAAGGGGCTATTAGAATAACTATAATTTAGGTAAAGGAAATTATGCCAACAATTTCACAATTAGTACGAAAAGGAAGAGCTAAGATAACCAAGAAGAGTAAATCGGCTGCTTTAGATTCGTGCCCACAACGCCGCGGGGTTTGTACTCGTGTGTACACCACTACACCTAAGAAACCTAACTCTGCGATGCGTAAAGTAGCGCGTGTTAGATTGACTAACGGTAAAGAGGTGAATGCATACATTGGTGGTGAGGGTCACAATTTACAAGAGCACTCGATAGTATTGGTTAGAGGCGGAAGGGTAAAAGATTTGCCAGGTGTTAGATATCACATTGTACGTGGAGCTTTGGATACCGCAGGTGTTCAGGGAAGACTACAGCGTCGTTCTAAGTATGGAGCAAAACGCCCTAAGAAGTAATTAAAAACTTTTAAAGAGAAGAAATGAGAAAAAGACAGGCCAAAAAGAGACCACTTTTACCAGATCCTCGTTTTAACGATCAGCTGGTTACGCGTTTTGTAAACATGATGATGTGGGACGGTAAAAAGTCGGTAGCCTTTAAGATCTTTTACGATGCAATGGATATCGTAGAGGAAAAGAAAAACAACGACGAGAAAACAGCTTTAGAGGTTTGGAAAGATGCGCTATCTAATGTTATGCCTCACGTAGAAGTGCGTAGTCGTAGAGTAGGTGGAGCAACCTTTCAGATACCAATGCAGATTAGACCAGATCGTAAGATTTCTACTGCAATGAAGTGGTTGATTAGCTTTTCAAGAAAGCGTAATGAAAAATCGATGGCTTCTAAATTAGCTGCAGAAGTATTAGCTGCTGCTAAAGAAGAAGGTGCTGCTGTTAAGAAGCGTACAGATACTCATAAGATGGCGGAAGCTAACAAAGCATTCTCTCACTTTAGATTCTAAAAAAAAATGGCACAAAGAGATTTAAAATTTACAAGAAATATAGGTATAGCTGCTCACATTGACGCTGGTAAAACAACGACAACAGAGCGTATACTTTATTATACTGGTGTGAGTCATAAAATAGGAGAAGTGCATGATGGTGCAGCTACTATGGATTGGATGGAGCAAGAGCAGGAGCGTGGTATAACCATTACTTCAGCTGCTACAACCTGTACGTGGAAGTTTCCTATGGAAAATGCTCAGCCGCTTCCAGAGACTAAAGATTATAACTTCAATATTATTGACACTCCGGGACACGTTGATTTTACTGTAGAGGTAAACCGTTCTTTGCGTGTTCTTGATGGTTTAGTGTTCTTGTTTAGTGCAGTTGATGGTGTTGAGCCACAATCTGAAACAAACTGGAGACTTGCAGATAATTACAAAGTGCCACGTATGGGCTTTGTAAATAAAATGGATCGTCAGGGATCTAACTTTCTTGAGGTTTGTAAGCAGGTAAAAGAAATGTTAGGTTCTAATGCAGTGCCTATTGTTTTGCCTATTGGTGATGAAGCGGACTTCAGAGGGATTATTGATCTTGTTAAGAATCGTGCTGTAGTGTGGCATGATGAGACTCAGGGTGCAACCTTTGATGTTGTTGAGATTCCTGAAGAAATGAAGGAGGAAGTGAAGATGTATCGTGGTATGCTAATCGAAGAGGTTGCTGCTTATGATGAGAATTTACTTGAGAAATATATGGAAGATGAAGATTCTATTACTGAAGATGAAGTGCATGCTGCTCTTCGTGCTGCTGTAATGGATATGTCTATTATTCCAATGATTTGTGGTTCTGCCTTTAAAAACAAAGGTGTGCAGTTTTTATTGGATGCTGTATGTCGTTACTTGCCTTCTCCGATGGATAAGGATGGTATTAAAGGAATTAATCCGGATACTGAGAAAGAAGAAATTCGTAAGCCAGATGTGACTGCTCCATTTGCTGCTCTTGCATTTAAAATTGCTACAGATCCTTTCGTAGGTCGTTTAGCATTTTTCCGTAGCTACTCAGGTAGGCTGGAGGCTGGGTCTTATGTATTGAACAATCGTTCAGGAAATAAAGAGCGTATATCTCGTATCTATCAAATGCATGCTAATAAGCAAAACGCAATTGACTTTATCGAAGCTGGAGATATAGGTGCTGCAGTAGGGTTTAAGGATATCAAGACTGGTGATACTTTATCTGATGAAAAGCATCCAATCGTTCTTGAAAGTATGGACTTTCCTGATCCTGTAATTGGTATTGCTGTTGAGCCTAAAACTAAGGCGGATGTTGATAAGTTAGGTATGGCTTTAGCTAAATTAGCTGAAGAGGATCCTACTTTCCAGGTTCGTACAGACGAGGCCTCAGGTCAGACTATTATTTCTGGTATGGGTGAGTTGCACTTAGATATTATTGTAGATCGTCTTAAGCGTGAGTTTAAGGTGGAAGTGAGTCAAGGTCAGCCACAAGTAGAGTATAAAGAAGCTATTACAAGAGTTGCTGATCATAGAGAGGTTTACAAGAAGCAATCTGGTGGTCGTGGTAAATTTGCTGATATAGTGTTTACTCTAGAGCCTGCAGAAGAAGGCAAAGTAGGTCTTGAATTTGTGAATATGGTAAAAGGTGGTAACGTTCCTAAAGAATATATACCATCTGTAGAGAAAGGTTTTAAGGCTGCGATGATCAATGGTCCTTTGGCTGGTTTTGAAGTTGATGCGATGAAAGTTACACTTAAGGATGGTTCTTTCCACCCTGTAGATTCTGATGCATTGTCTTTTGAGCTTGCTGCTAAAATGGGATTCAAGGCCGCTGCTAAAGCTGCTGGTGCTGTTGTGCTTGAACCTATAATGAAAGTTGAAGTTATTACTCCTGAAGAAAATATGGGTGATATCGTAGGTGACCTTAACCGGCGTCGTGGTCAGATGAGTAGTATGGGTGACCGTGCTGGTGCAAAAGTTGTGAAAGCAACTGTACCATTGTCTGAAATGTTTGGTTATGTTACTACATTACGTACGCTTTCTTCTGGTCGTGCAACTTCTACTATGGAATTTTCACATTATGCAGAAACTCCTTCTAATGTATCGGAAGAAGTTATCGCTGCGGCAAAAGGAACTGCTAACGCTTAATTTACTAAGAAATGAGTCAGAAAATCAGAATAAAACTTAAATCTTACGATCATAACTTAGTAGATAAGTCTGCTGAAAAAATCGTAAAAACGGTAAAAAG
>Ga0207888_100515_pt1 | contig 12038 bp, 13 predicted proteins | sample LinPmetageLP43_FD_184055 | JGI IMG/M metagenome (GOLD analysis project Ga0207888, IMG submission 184055) | Marine viral communities from the Pacific Ocean - LP-43 (SPAdes) | ecosystem: Environmental > Aquatic > Marine > Oceanic | place: Pacific Ocean | collected 2010-08-27 | reverse complement strand
TAAACAAGGCTTAAGAGTTTGAGGTTTCAGTATTTGTGATAAATCATTTTTTTACTTACAATACTGTATTCAATTGCATTAATAACTAACTAAAACCTTGTAGAACTAATTTTTACTCCCGTAATTGTGATCAAATCAATTATTAACAATCAAAAATCACAGTTATGGTCACATTAATTTTAACAATCATCGAGACAATTTTTGGATAATCACAAATTAGTCTTAACACCTTCTGTAAGCGCGCGCAGAATCGTGTTAAAACATTAAATTTGAGAGAATACCAGAATTAATGTAGAAATTAAAAGACTCTTAAATTATGAAGAAAAGTTTTTTTAAGGCATTAGCTAAAGTCAATAAAAAGATACTTCCCAGCTTGACTAAAAAAGAAGTTGATCTGGCAAAAGCCAGCAAATTACAATTGGCACTTTTTGGCTATAAACTTTGGGTTACTAAAAATGCTTTAGACTAGTAATGAAGAAGACTGTGTAATGCATAGTTTTCAAGTTTTTTACGTCCTTCTAGAAATCCCAATTCCATTAAAAAATTACACTGAACGACAGTTCCTCCACACTTTTCAATCAATTCACAAGCAGCAGCAGCAGTACCACCGGTAGCTAATACATCATCATGTACAATTACCAGATCACCTTCAGAAATACTGTTCTGTTGAATTTCTATTGAATCATCACCGTATTCTAGGGCATAGGTTTGTTTTTCAATTTTTCCCGGTAGTTTTCCCGGTTTCCTAATAGGAACAAATCCCAAACCCATTTTTTGAGCCAATAGGATACCCAGTAAAAAACCACGACTTTCTATTCCTACAATTTTTGTAGCATTAAAACCGTACAGACCTTTAGCTAATAGATTTATCGCTTGGGCAGTTGCCTCGGGATTAGCAAGTAGCGGATTGATATCTTTAAAGATTACTCCAGGTTTTGGGAAGTCTGGAATGTCTTGAATATATTTTTTTAAATTCATTTTTTGAAGATATAGTATTTAAGCTGAAAATAAATATAAATACGCAGTATTAGAAAAATTATAACTTCTCTTTAGGTTAGAAATGCTAATAAACTTAGTAAAGGTTTTAGCATTTCGAGTTGTAGTTTTGTGTCACATTATAATTAAGAAAATTTATGCAGGTTATATTACTAAGTCAAATATTCGCGGCATTTTATGGTTTTTTAGGAATCGTTTTGGGTGCTTTTGGAGCTCACGCGCTAAAGAAAAAATTTACACCTGAGCAGATGGCCAGCTTTGAAACCGGAGTAAAATACCAGATGTATCACGCTATTGTACTTTTGGTTCTAAGTTTCAATTTAGGCTTTAGTAGCACATTAGATCAGACTATTATTATTTGTTTTATAGTCGGCACTTTTTTGTTTTCATTCTCTATTTATGGGTTGTGTTTAACCGGAGCGTTTGGTAATAAGTTGAGGTTGCTTGGGCCTGTAACCCCTTTGGGCGGTTTGTTTTTGGCTACCGGCTGGTTATTACTGCTTTATTCATTTCTAGAAAATTTTATATAAAAAAAGACCTCACGAGGAGGTCTTTTTAAAATGATTTGGGATCAAGGCTTAATTATTATAAAGATATAATGAAGATGCATTCACTAGTATATTATTCACACTTGGAGCAACATTACCACTTGTAGTAAGCGCATTGTTAAAACCTAAAACAGCTCCTGTTGCAATATCTGCAACAAATACTGTTTTTGTTTTATGATCATAAGCTACATCAATTGGGTTGTTCATTAGAGTGCTTATCCCTTCAATGATATTCTGATCAGCAAGACCTATAGTTCCACCATCTGTTGTAGCTGTAATTACAGTACTAAAATCTTGAATTACATTAATACCACCATCTATAGCTCCACCGGCTGCAAGACCTATATCTGTCATTACTAAAACATCATCAGACGCACTATATGTGATACCGTGAGTTCTGGTTATACCTGCTATGCTCACTCGTTTAGTTGGAGTAAGGCTTCCATCCATAGTATTTGTAAAGAAGTCTTCAAATATTGCTAAATCACTTGTTGTATCAACAACGGCTAAAAGATCATCACCTTTAAATGTGATTCCCCAAACCGGGAAACCAGGGTCAAAAGTGTTCTCTAATGTGAATGAACTTCCTGTATAAGAGTATACATAGAACATATTTGCAGGATTATCTGCGACAACTACTTTGTTTCCGTATACAGCAATTTCTCGAGGACTAGAAGTTGCTAAATCGCCTGTAAAAGCTGAAGTAGCACTTGCTCCACTCATTATAGACATAAAGTCGCTGTAATATTGAATTTCACCTTCAGATCTTGAACCTTGTAATAACGCATCATTTAATGCATTATAATAAATCCCCTCTGTAGAGGATGAAGCAGTAGTTACTGTTTTAAGCATTGAACCAGTACCGTCATAAACAGTTACATCACCATTTAAAGTTGATGTAGTATACAATCTTGTAGTTTGATTCATAGAAGCCATACCCGTATTACCGTCAGTTTCTTCACTAGAGAAATAAATAGAAGAAGCAGTAGGAAGATCCATGTTAAAAGACGGTGTTAAATCTCCACCGTCGCCTATATCAGTAAAACCAAGAACTTTCCCGTTTCCTACTTCAGCGATATAAATTGCACCAGTTTCTGAATCGTAAGCTACGTCAATAGGATTCCCCATCAATGTGGAAGAACCTGCCACGCGAGTTTGCATATCCACTGGCAAAACACCACCATCAGAAAGCGCATCAAATTTTGTTGAAAAGTCATTGATCACGTGAAAACCACCATCATCTGTTGCATTAGATGCAGCACCTATATCTGTCATTATCATAACGTCATCAGAGCCGTTGTATGTTAAACCGTGAGTTCTCACGATACCTTCAATGGTAACACGTTTAGAAGGTCTCATAGTTCCGTCCATAGCATTAGCTATAAAGTTAGAGAATACCGCTAGATCACTAGATTCATCAACCACTGCATAAAGATCATTTCCTTTAAAAGTGATTCCCCATACTGGAAATGGTATATCGATTGTGTAGTAAAGAGAAAAACTGTTTCCTGCTTTGTAATAAACAAAGAACTTGTTTTCACCATTATCAGAAACCACATAATAATCTCCACTTACGGCTAATTCACGAGGACTATTTAAGTCTGTAAATGTGCTGAAAGAACTATTAATAGTGGCGTTTCCTAGTGTACTTGTGCCTGCGTATGCGTCTAGCATTAAACCCGAGCGTGAAGCTTGTACCAAAAGATCAGACTCCGCGTCATAATGAATACCTTCTGCAGCAGTTGATGCCGTAGTGTAATTAACTAAAGAATCTCCAGAAATACTATATTTAAAAATATTGCCATCTGTATTATTAGTCACATATAGATCTGCCCTTCTGCCAGGGTTAGAGATTACCTCGCAAGGACCACAAAAGCCACCGCAATCAACACCAGTTTCATCTCCGTTCATAATACCGTCATTACATGTAGGTTCTATAACTACCACGGTGTTGTCATCATCATTGTTACAAGCTGTAAAAGCCACAAGTAACATTGTGAGAATACTAAATTTTGTAAAAATTGTTTTCATAAATGGTTAATTTGGATTTTAATGAGACAGTTTATCTGTCAGATTTATAAGTATTTACGAAAAGAGTAAGGAGGATGGTTTTTATGATTTTGCCAAATATTCGTTAAAGTAATTTTTAACGTTTGACACAGAAGATTTTTTAATCAAAAAAAAAGTCCTAAACAATTTGCTTAGGACTTTAGTATATAATTAACGTTGAATTTTTCACTATTGAAGGCGGCTAATCCAAATAAATAAATGAAAACATTTTTTCAAACGCTACTATTATAATAGACGATAGTATTTTTGAAGTGTTACAAGTATTTTTGAATTAATGTAAAATTAACGTTTAAAAAGTTTAGAAAGGCCATTTCCTTAAGTTTGTAGCACTATCCCAAAACATAAATTCAAGTTTAGTTGCTTCTAAAAAAGCTTCGTGCATGCGTTCTTGTTGCGCAGTGGTACAGGTTGCAGCTACACGGTCACAAGTGTTGATTGCTTGATTGACTAGGATTTCAAATTCTTCTCCAGAATATGTTTCAATCCATTTTTTATACGGGTTTTCTAGGTCATTCTGATTGTTAAAAATCACGTCGCCAACAGCTTTATAGATCCAAAAGCAGGGGAGGACGGCTGCCATTGCTACTTCTACCTGATCAAGAGCAGCGGTACTTTTTAAGTAATGCGTGTAATGATGCGTTACCGGACTTGTTTCAGTATTCTTCTCAATATTATATGCTTTAAAAAACGATTCGTGCAATGCATTTTCTACCACAATTGCGCCTTCTGCAAAACGGCTAAAGCTCAGTATGTCTTCGACTTCGTGAGCTCTTGCAGCGATAAGAGATAAAGCTCTTCCGAAGTTTTCGAGATAGGCAGAATCTTGTCTGATATAATATTGAAATTGCTCCAAAGGGAGACTGCCGTCAGTCAATTGTTTGATAAACGGCATTTCTAAAATTTTAGAATATATGGGTTGAATGCGGTGCCAGGTGGTTTCACTCCATTTCATTTTTAATAAGCTTTTGAGGATTAAAAAAGTGATTTAACGGTCCGTTGCCTTTACCTATTTTCACATCTTTTGAATGAAAAATAGCCTGATGCACATAATCTTGACCAAGCGTTACGGCTTCTAATAAAGATTTTCCTTGAGCAATATAAGAAGCAATTGCTGAAGAAAGTGTACATCCTGAACCATGCATATTTTGGGTTTCAAATTTTTCAAACTCAAACTCGTGAATGTTTCCGGAAGTGTCAAAATACAGAGAAGTGAGAACATTAGTTTTTAAATGCCCACCTTTTAATAGAACAGATTTACAACCTAACTCCATGATCTTTTGGCCGGCCTCGCGCATATCCTTTAGATTTTCAACATTCATTTCAGCCAGAATAGCAGCTTCATCCATATTAGGAGTAATGATCGATGCTAAAGGAAATAAATCGTCAACCAACTTTTTAATAGTAGGGTTTTCAATAAGTTTATGACCACTTGTAGCCACCATTACCGGGTCAAAAACAACCGGAATATTTTGATGTTTCTTTAATTTTTCGGCAATAGTAGTTGCCAATTGTGGAGTATGAACCATTCCTATTTTTACTGCGGAAGGGATAATATCGTCAAAAATAGAATCCAGCTGTTCTTTAACGACATCATTAGGAATTGAGAAAATAGATTGTACGCCTTGTGTATTTTGAATCGGAAGAGCTGTGAGTACCGTAGTTGCATAGCAACCTAATGCGGATATGGTTTTAAGATCTGCCTGTATACCAGCACCACCGCTTCCATCAAAACCTGCAATACTTAAAACAGATGGATATTTATAAATACTCATAAACTAAATTTTATGAGCTGTAGCTCTATTATTAATTCCTTGATCAATTTCCTGCTTGAGTAGTTGTGCAGCTTTAAGCGGATTTGAATTGCTACAAATAGCCGAAACCACCGCGATACAATCTGCGCCAGCTTCAACTACTTTTTTAGCATTTGAAGCTTTCATATTTCCTATTGCTACCAGCGGTTTTTCTGTTTTTGAACGTATACTTTGAACTCCATCGATACCCCAAGTTGTTACGGTGTCGGTTTTAGTATCAGTATTGTAAACAGGACTAATTCCTAAATAATCTGAAGAATAGGTTTGCTCATTATATAGTTGTTCCAGATATTCAATAGAATATCCTAAAATTTCACATTGAGGCCATTGCTTTCTAATTTCGGTAGGAGGTAGGTCTGTATTTCCTACGTGAATTCCTGCTGCACCACTTTTTATAGCAACCTCAAGATTATCATTAATTATTAATGGAACCTGATAGCGATCTAAAACCTTTTTAAGCGCTACCGCTTTCTTTAGAAACTGAGGTGTAGCGTCCTTTTTTTCGCGGAGCTGAATAATATCAACACCACCTTTTATAGCTTCTTCAGCTACTTTTATAAAGTCATAATGGTTACAAGCTTCTTCAGAAATCACAAGATATAACCGGTAAGGAAAAGACTTTGCTTTCATTTAAATTGAAATTTTTAAGGTTTCCTCAAATTCTTGTTCTTTTATAGAATGCAATTTATCTAGAATATTCACTTGAAGACTACCTGGCCCGTTACTGTATCTAGCAGCTAATTCTCCAGAAATACTCATCAAAGCTGTAGCAGCAACAGCAGCTTCAGTTTTGTTAGGTATAACCGCTATAAAAGCTGCAAGGATTGCGGTTGCTGAGCAACCCATTCCTGTAATTTTTGTCATTAAGGCATTTCCATTATGAATTTTAACCTGTTGATCCCCATCAATAATGATATCAGTTTCTCCAGAAATCACAATAATGGCTCCGTAAGTTTTATTTAGAATTTGCCCTGCCTGCACAGCTTCAGTACTGACCGATGTACTGTCTACACCTTTTGTTTGAGTTTTATTCAGCTTAGCTAAAGCCTGTATTTCAGAGGCATTTCCGCGAATTGCAGTCGGTTTTAGTTCAATAAGTCTGCTTAAAACTTCATCGCGGTAAGGAGTTGCTCCTGCACCTACAGGATCCAGAATCCAAGGTTTGTTATTATGGTTTGCTTCAGTAGCAGCGATGAGCATAGATTCTACCCAGTATTCATCTAGTGTACCGATATTGATAACCAGTGCATTGCATATTTTTTGCATTGCAGCCATTTCAGGATGCGCGTGCGCCATAATGGGTGATGCGCCAATAGCTAATAAAGCATTAGCAGTATTATTCATCACTACATAATTAGTAATGTTTTGTACTAATGGTGCTTGTTTTCTAACTGTTGATATGTGGGAATAGAGTGACTCTTTCATTAAGTATAATTTTTAAAATGATACGGCTAAAGAGTTCCTCTAAAAAAGGAAGTGAAATAAAATACTTTTCCCTACGCCGGTGTTAACCATACAGGTTCAAAGGGACTGTCTCAATTCTAAAAATTTAGAATACCCCTAAAGCCAAATCAAAGATAAAAGTTCTTTGCAGAACTTAAGTAAATGAATTCTTGTTATTTTTAATATGTGTAAGCTAATTCATTGACGGGTTGGTTGTCTTCAAAATCAAATAATCTAGAATAATCCATCACATTAGATATTCCGTCTAACTTGCACAATACAGCAACCGCTTCGCACATTCCATTAAACATAACTTCTTTAGAATTGCGGTCAACAAGCTTATTTGTTTTGTGAGATAAGGGGAGTTTATAGCCACAGCCTTTTAAAAATGCAGATTCAATTTGAAGCAACTCAAATGGAGTGTAGCCATTTAATTTTTTGCCAAGCGCTTCGTTTACTTTCCCTACGTAGGAGAGTTTTAAAGAGCCATGACCATCTGTGAGATGCTTCCAGATATCTGTGTTATTTAGAATGTTACCAACAGCACAAGTCTTGCAGCATTCAGGATTGAGTGAATCGCTGTGAAAAGCTGAGTAAAGCTTACTTATAGCCTGTTCCAGGCGCGGGGGAGTTTTCATAACAAACATTTTATTTAAAATTACAAAATAAGCGGCTAGTGGTTTAATATAAAATCAATAGAATTTTTTGTAAAGTAATTTATTTTTCTAGCTTTAACATAAATATAACAAATACAGTTTAGAGTGACTAAAATGAAGTACACCTTAGTTTTTTTCTTTCTTACATTCAGTATTTCTACTTCTCTTTCCGCAAACATTTTTCGGCAAAATATTGATAGAGATCTTGTTTATAAACAAATAGAAGAATCAAAAGAACTTGTATACAAAGACTATTCTGGTGCTCTGGGATTATTAAGTAAAGCTTATAAGGAATCTCTTGAACTAAAAGACTCTTCGCTAACTGCGGAAGTTTTATACGCTGCTGGATGGATTTATTATATCAAAGGTGAGTACGATGATTCTCTTACACATTTTTTAGATGCTTTAGACTTATACAGAAAGTCAAAAAATGGTGAAGGAATTGCTAAATCATTGAAGGGGCAGGGATTAGTAATTCAAGCGATAGATAGACATACTGAGGCGCTAAAGATATTCGAGCAAGTTTTACGCATTTATGAAAAAATAGAGAAACCTCAATTGACAGGCTCTGCGTATATAAATCAGGGAATTTCTTATTTGGAATTGAATGATTATGCGAATGCAGAGAAAGTACTCAATAAGGCTTTTGTAGTCGCAGAGCGTTATGATCTAACCGGGATTAAACATCACTATTACAATAAATCAGGAGAAGTTGCATTTCAGCAAAAAAAATATTCTAAAGCTTTAAACTATCATCAGGAGGTTATAAAAGATAGTATGAATGCTAATGATTGGGAGAAATCTTATGCTTATGCCGGGGTAGCTCAAGCTTATCTAGAACTTGGTGAAATAAATCTTGCAGAAAAATATGCTCTGCGAGCTGTAGCCTTTGCTAAAGGATCAGAATCAATATGGGATTTAGAAAGAAATACCGCAATATTATCAAATATCTACAAAGCTCAAAATAATCTGGAAGCGGCATTTGAATCGCTCAGTATAAACCAAAAATACCGGGATTCGCTATATAGCATAAAAACTGCACAGCAGGTTAATATTATGCATCTTGAAGAAAAAGAGTTAGAAAATAAGCGACTAAACGATGAGGTCATTTTAAAAGAAAAAGAACTTGCACTTACACGATTACAGCTTTTTGGAGTTATACTATTGGCGATTCTACTTGTGGTAATCCTTTTTCTAATTTGGAAAAATTCAAGGCAAAAGGAAGTTTTTTCAGAAGAATTACGTCAAAAGAATGAAGTTATTGAACGAAATCACGAGATCATTCTCAAGCGCAACATAGCTTTAGATAGTCTTAACGCAAATAAGGATAAACTTTTTGCGATAATATCTCACGATTTAAGATCGCCCATACTCTCCATTCAGCAATTACTAGCTATGAATGAATCTGAGATGATAAGTCCGGAGGATTTTAAAATTCTTAACAGTAAGTTGAAAGAACAGGTCAATGCGACTTTAGTGATGATAGACAATTTATTACAGTGGTCTCATTCGCAATTAGACGGAGTTTTGGTAAATCCCGTTGTGGTAGATTTACCCTCTAACGTGTTGACCGTTATAGAAATTTATAAAGCAGGAGCAAACTTTAAAGACATAAAGATTAAGGTTGAAGAACCAGAGTTTATACCTAAAATAAAAGTTGATAAGGGACATTTATCTGTGATTTTACACAATTTGATCTCAAATGCCCTGAAATTCTCTTACAGCGGTAAGGATATTTTTATAAAATATCTGGTAGATGAAAATTTTGTTACCCTTATCATTATAGATCAAGGTACCGGTATCTCAAAAGAAAAGATCGAAGAATTAAAGTTGTCGCAAGAGCAGATTCTATCTAATTTAGGTACAGGTATGGAAACTGGAACTGGGCTGGGGCTTATGATGGTTAAGCAATTTTTAGAGCTGAATGAAGCTAAATTAGATATCAAGAGTAATCCGGGAAAAGGAACAGAATTTAGAATATCATTCAAAAAAGATTGAGTTTTAGCTTGCTTGAGTTTGTTATTGAATAGCTCGCGGTTGTTCATCGTTTTGAACCAAAATTACTAAGCGAAAGGAAGAGTATAGTTCGAGTAGATTTATTAGGGCTTTAGCGTAAAAAATAAGTTTTAACTGTCTTCCTTATGGAAACATATCGCAACGACAGGCGTACCATTGTTTTGTGAATTTCTCGAGCTCGTCAAGATATTTATTAATAGCTTCTAAGCCTTCCGTGATATGTTTATCGTCCTGTAATTTAGGGTATAGTAGTGTTGAAACAACGCTGATTTCAGAAGGAATGAGCATGCTTTTGACACGCTCTTCTAAAATATTAAACTCATTATGATTGGGTAATTGTAGCTGAAGCATTTTTTTAATTCTGAGTGAAGCTTAAAGGTAATTAATCAAAAGCGTTTCAAGAAAGGATACATATCGTGATTAAAAATCTTAACAAGATCATTTTTAAATTATGTACTACATATTAATTTCTTTTATTTATTTTTATAGAAAATATCATTTCAATTCTTATGAAGCAGATTATTACCGCTTTACTGATCACAAATATATTAGCTGGTTGTAAAACTGAAAAAAAGGAAGCACAAGAGTCACAAGTTGTCACTGACACAATAATTGCGAACCCCATCCTTGATGGCTATTATGCAGATCCTTCAATAGTTCAGGAAGATGGCAAATTTTACATATACGCTACTAAAGATCCTTGGGGAAAAGATGATTTAGCTTTTTTAGAATCTTCAGATTTTAAGAGTTGGGAATTAAAAGAATTAAACTGGCCTACTAAAGAAGCTTGTACCAGTCCTACTTCAAACGGGTCTATGGTCTGGGCTCCTTCGGTTGTTAAAGCTAAAAATGGGAATTACTATATGTATGTTTCTGTAGGTAGTGAAGTCTGGGCAGGAGTGGCTAAAAGCCCTGAAGGACCTTGGCAAAATGCAAAGGAAGATAATACACCTTTGATTACACGAGATCTATTTCCGGAGTATCATATGATAGATGCGGAAGCATTTATTGATGATGACGGGCAAGCTTATTTATACTGGGGCTCTGGGCTGAATTGGGTGAACGGTCATTGTTTTGTGGTTAAGCTCAAAGAAGATATGATCACATTTGATGGAGAAATTAAGGATGTTACACCAGAAAATTATTTTGAAGCTCCAGTAATGATAAAAAGAAATGGTATCTACTATTTAATGTATTCTGACGGAAAAGTTATCGAAGACACCTACAAAGTGCGTTATGCAATGGGGGATAATCCGTTTGGCCCATTTAAGGAGGCTGAAACAAGCCCTATCTTAAGTACTGCTTCAGATTCTATAACCTATAGTCCTGGGCATCATACGGTATTTTCAAAAGAAGGACAGGATTATATCCTTTACCACAGGCATTCTGCAAACTCACCAGAATCTACAGATTTGCTTCGCGAATTGTGTGTTGATAGTTTGAACTTTACTAAAGACGGACTTATTGAAAAAGTAAAACCATCAGGGATAGCACCGTTTTAATCCTGAATAATGGACTGGGTTAATTGGTCTATAGGACTTTTAATAAATGTACCTATCTGATAATCCCTATTTTTAAACTCCTCGATAATAAGATCTTGAGTGTAATACGCTATAGATCCTATAAAGTGTGTAGGGTATTTTTTAAGCTCTTCCTGATAGGCATACAATTGCTTATCTATAAATTTTTTAAGTTCTTGGTTTAACATCAAGTTTATAAAAGGCTTATTCCTGTTTTCTATAGCAAATCTCGCAAATCCTGCCAGATATTTATTAGGAAACGGTCTCTGATATAATTGTATCAAAACCTCTTCCAATTGCGGAGTAAAAGTGGTTTCAAATTTAGCTTGAAGTGTTACAGGCATCAACTGGTTAAAATAGGCTTTAAGTAAAGCTTTACCGATTGCGTTCCCGCTACCTTCGTCTCCTAGCATATATCCTAAAGAAGGGTTTTTCTGAATTATTTTGGTTCCATCAAAAAAGCAGCAGTTAGATCCCGTTCCTAAAATACAAACGATACCGGATTGGGTAGTAGCTGCTTCTACAGCAGCATCGAGATCACCTTTTATCTGAATTTGGATATCAGGACTGAAAAAATCTTGAAGAATCTTTTTTAGTTTTTCGTCGGTCTCCGGCGTTCCGCAACCGGCACCAAAAAAATAGATTTTTTCAATTTGCTCCTTATTATTAGCTAATGCTTTTTCGTTTTCTAAGACCTTTTTAAGTTCTCTAGAACCCAATACCATAGGGTTAATGCCCAAAGTCTGAAATTGATGCAGGACTGATTTAGTTTTATCAATTATCCGCCAGTCACATTTGGTAGATCCACTTTCGGCAATTAAAATCATTAAAGAAAAATTAGATTAATAATAAAAGGGCGCCATTTTTTGCAGACGCCCTCTTTTCACCAGAAACAATTTAAAAAAACTCAAAAAACTCTCGTTTTAATGCGCTGCCATAGTTTCACCAGAACTACAGTTGCAATCAGCGTGAGTAGCG
>Ga0207888_100511_pt1 | contig 12107 bp, 8 predicted proteins | sample LinPmetageLP43_FD_184055 | JGI IMG/M metagenome (GOLD analysis project Ga0207888, IMG submission 184055) | Marine viral communities from the Pacific Ocean - LP-43 (SPAdes) | ecosystem: Environmental > Aquatic > Marine > Oceanic | place: Pacific Ocean | collected 2010-08-27 | reverse complement strand
TTCTACGGGCACTCCATTTTTACGGACGCCTTCAACAATCTCATCACTTTCTACTTGTAATACCCTTGGGTCCTGCGATCCTTGTAAAACCATAAGGGGTTTGGTTACCTTTTCAGTATGAAATAAAGGTGAAATTTCTCTTAACCGTACCGAGTCTGCCGTATTGGGATCACCCATTTCTAAATACAACGCATCTTTAAACGACGCCCACCATGGCGGGATACTTTTTAAAGTACGTAACCAATTCGTAACACCATAAATGTTTACCCCTACTTTAAATTCTTCTGGCGAGTAGGTGAGCGCTGCCATCGTCATATAACCACCATACGAGCCTCCCATTATGCCTATTTTATCAGCGTCAATAACCTCTCGGGACGCTAACCAATCTTTACCGGCGATACAATCTTTTAAATCTTTTTCACCGTGATTTTGATCATCCATTTTAAAGAATGACTTTCCGTAACCGCTACTGCCACGATTATTTACCGCTAAAACTGCATAGCCATGATTTACCAAATATTGCGTACTGCTATTAAAGTTTTGTCTCGACTGCCCTCCTGGACCACCATGTACCAATACAATGGCGGGAACTTTATTTTCTACGGATGCTTGTTTTGGTTGATAATAAATGGCTGGGATTTCCAATCCATCAAAGGACTTAAAACGAACCACTTCTGCAGTTACGAGATCATCCGGGTCAATGGCATCATTGAGCACGTTCGTTATTTGATTGTATTGTTTTGTCGCTATGTCGTAAGAATACACATTGGTAGGTTTTGCCGAATTACCAACATTTAACAATGCCATGGTCTCATCTTGTGAAAAACTGGCGCTACTTATTTCCTGACCTTCTATCTTTGGGAATTCTACCTTATTTCCAGTTGCTACCTCAGTTACTTCCATAACGGTTTTAGCGTCTTCATTGGTGAACATGACACGGTATTTACCATTATGGGTAAAATAAAAACCAAGAATGTCCCATTCATTCTCTGTTACCTTGGTTGTTTCACCTGAAGCAATATCGTATTTGGCTACATAGCTTGCTTCTGAACCTTCATCTGCAGCAAAATATAGCGCGGAACCATCAGGAGAGAAATCGAGATGTAGATTACTACTTTGAGTCGTATTTATTTTTGTTTTTTCATTGGTTTCAGTATTTATTAGATACAAGTTTGAGTCGTTGGTATTGATAGCTTCTATGAGCGTAATGTATTTTTTATCATCGCTCATGGCACCAAAATCGATGTTGCTTTCTAACTTGTAAACTAAATCTGATTTAAAATCTTTAGTATCCATTTCGTAATGATCCATAAATTGAGGATCACGTTCATTACTTCCGTAGAACAATTTAGAACCGTCTTTTGACCATCCTCTAAAAACAACACGCACATTTTTTTCTGGTGTAATCCGCGTTACTTCATCGCCGTCTTTAACAAAGAGTTTATAGATCTCATCACCATTGCCATCCATTCTAAAAAGGATGCGGTCATCGTTCGGGAAATAAGAAATACCAAAAACCGAAGCACTATCACTTTTAGTAATTGGCGTTAATTCGCCACCGCGAGTGGGGGTCGTGTACATATTAAAAATACCAGAGCGATTGCTCGTTAAGAGTACTTTGGACTTATCTGCCGAAAAACCATTGGCAAAGGCATTTTCATTATCCATAAACTGTTCGATGGAATATTTTGTAACTTCCCGTTGAACAGCAACGGAATTTTCTTTCTTGGCATCCTTACAAGCAAAGAGCAGCAAGGATGTTAGACTTAACATCAGTAGTTTTTTCATGGTTGGTTGGTTGAATGGTTGGTCTTAGTTGAGTTTGAACGTTTTGGTTTCTTTGAAAGGAGAAAGCTTCACTTTTTCGATTGTAGCCTTGTAAGGAATCCATTCTTCCGTGAAAAATGTATTTGTTTCCTGTAATGTTTCTTTAAGCTGATTTTCGGCCTGTTGTAATAGTCTATTTTCTGTACTGGTAAGTCCGTTTGGTCTGCTCGTTGCATAACCACTCGCAGCCCGAATACGTTGCGTTACTGTAACTTCAGGGTTACGCGTGATGCCTTGACGGTCATCTTCTTTTCCTAGGTACAAGGCAATTACTGAGTCGACCCTCTTAATGATATCTTTACTCGCCTTTATTTCTTCTTCGTACATTTTTTTGTCTGAGCTTGACTTAGCTTCCTCTTTCATTTTCTTCTGAAATTCACTCGCCGTATTTTTGCTTTCCACCAATTGTTCTACCGCATCGGCGGCAGTTTGTGTCATTTCTTCAATACGTTTTGAAGCGTTGTACGCATCAGTAATTGCTTTTTGTGGTATGTCTAACCTAGGGTCGCTTTCCACTTTGATCGTGGTGGAAGATTTCTGTTCTTTATATTCTAAATCTACTCGATACGTACCTGGCTTTACCTGTGTGCCTCCGGGTTCGTTATTGCGTTCCCTTACGCGTCTTGACGGTCTGTCTACGCCAGCCTCGTCCATAAACCACGTCCATTTATATATACCAGTACTATCTGGTTTTTTTGTTTTTAGCGTTCTGATAAGTCTCGTGTTATCATAAATTTTAAGGTATAACGAATCCTTTGAAGGCCCTTTTACCTCAGGTTCATCGGCTAGCTCAGATGGCTCGTTCTCGTCCTCGGGAGCTTTGTCTTCTGTTTTGGCTAAATCATCTTCGTCTTCTACTTCCTCTTTTTTCTTCGGATTTCTAGCCTTAGTTTCTTTATCCATTTCTTTTTCTGATTCATCCGCTTTAAAATAATAAGTCATTTGCGTACCATAACCTCTGTTTTCTCCTTGATAGAGTGCGTCACCACCAAACCTGCTCCCCGTGGGTTGTTGATAAGCAGCTTGATAGGCGATAGGTGGTTCAAAAAGTTTTATTTCTTGATCTAATACTGAATTACTTTTTGCGATAGCACGCAAGGGTCTAATATCATCGAGTACCCAAGCGGCTCGGCCAAACGTACCTATCACAAGATCGTGTTCACGTTCTTGGATCACTAAATCTTTAACCGAAGTAGTAGGGAAGCCATGATCCCATTTTTGCCAATTGTTTCCCGCATCTATTGAAACATAGAGCCCATCATCGGTTCCTAAGAACAAAAGATTTTTTTCTATCGGATCTTCTAGAATACAGAGTGCATAGCTTATCACATCGTTTTCGTCAACGATGCGGTTCCAAGTTTTACCGTAGTTGGTTGTTCGGTAGGCGTAAGGGGTATAATTAAATCTTCGGTAGTCGTTGGCTACTAAGAGTGCTTCCCCTTTATTTTTGTTGGAAGCTTTTATCTGAACGATCCAGCTATTTTTAGGCAACTCTTTTATATTGGCTGAGACTTCTGTCCAACTGTCACCGCCATTTTGGGTGTAATGAACGCGCCCATCATCACTTCCTACCCATAGCATGTCTTTTTCAAGAGGAGAAGGTTCTATCACTAGAATGGTCGTATGGTTTTCGGCTCCTGTGGCATCTAATGTTAATCCGCCGCTATCTCCTTGTTTTTGTTTTTCGGGATCATTGGTAGTTAAGTCTGGAGAAATAATTTTCCAGGTTAAGCCTTTATCGATGCTCTTATGAACAAACTGACTTCCGAAGTAAAGGGTACTATTATCAAACGGGTCTATATTAATGGCACTGTTCCAATTAAAGCGTAAATCTACATCGGGATCTGGATGCGTGGGACGGACTGAATAATTATTTCCGGTTACCCAATCATAACGACCCACAGATCCTTGTTGGCTCATGCTCCATCCATACCGACTATCATCACGGTCTGGCACCACGTCAAAACCATCACCAAAACTAATTTCTTGCCAATAGCTGTTGCGAATTCCTTGTGCTTTCCAAACGTACGCGGGACCTCTCCAGCTACCGTTGTCCTGCATACCTCCATATACATTGTATGGATACTCATTATCTACGGCAATATGATAAAATTGAGCCACAGGAAGGTTACCTATAAAACGCCATGTTTTACCACCGTCATGAGTTATGTTCATTCCACCATCGTTACCATCGATCATAAAACTGCCATCGTCTGGATGTATCCACCAAGCGTGGTGATCTGGGTGCACTCCGTTATCTACGCCATAAGCACCCATGAGTTGGTCAAAATTTTTACCGCCATCTTCTGAAACATTGACATAGGTAAAGACCGAAAACACTCTGTTTTCATTCTCTGGATCTACATAAATTTCAGAATAATAAAAAGGCCTGTTCCCGATGTCACTTTTATCATTAATTTTTTTCCAATTGAAACCGCCGTCTTCAGACTTATAGAGTGCATTCTTTTTTGCTTCAATCAAAGCGTAGATGATATTTGGTTTGTTTCGGGCAATCGCAATACCGATACGCCCTAAGTCGCCTTTTGGTAAACCGTCTTTATCGGTACGTTCTTCCCAAGTAGTGCCTCCATCATGCGTAATAAACAGTCCTGAACCTTCTCCGCCCGATTTAAAAAACCATGGATCCCTTTTATGCTCCCACATAGCAACCATTAATTTATTGGGGTTTGTAGGGTCCATGACCATATCTGCAACCCCTGTTTTATTGTTTACAAAAAGGATTTTGTTCCATGTTTTTCCACCATCAGTCGTTTTAAAAACGCCCCGTTCGGGGTGTTCACCCCAAGGCGAACCAATAGCACCTGCGTACACAGTGTTTGGGTCCGTAGGATCGATGATGACCCGATGAATATGACGTGTTTTTTCAAGACCCATTAATTGCCAGGTCTTTCCGCCGTTAAGGGATTTGTAGATACCGTAGCCACCATTTAAGCTATTTCTGGGATTTCCTTCACCAGTTCCCACCCATATTACTGAAGGGTTGGATTGTTGAATAGCCACTGCGCCAATAGAAGCGGTCGCTTCATTATCAAAAATAGGATCCCATTTAACCCCACCGCTTGTAGATTTCCACAATCCTCCAGACGCAGTACCTACGTACATTACGTCTGGGTCGCTTGTAACAACATCTATGGCTGTGACACGACCAGACATACCGCCAGGACCAATGTTCCTGGGTTTCATGTCTTTAACGATGTCCATTGATAATTTTTGAGCTGATAGGGAAGTAGCGATGCAAAGGAGCACCAAAAGGAGTGATTTTTTCATTTTATATGTTTGAAAGTTGACTAGCCTCTAAAGATAAAAAAAGTTGTGCAGTTTTAGCACAAATAATCTCACAGGCTTTGATTCCTGTGAGATTATTTTGATTGCAAAAACTGTAGTGTCTTACTACTTATTTCGTTTCATCATCTGAAGTTTTTGAAGCTTCCGAAGCTTTTTTAGACTTTACTTTTTTATCGGTTGAAAATTGCCTGTCCAGATCTTCTCTAGCTTCTTTGAGGTCATGCGCATTTTGGACTTCCACCTGCGTTGGGAATGGAAGGTCAATACCCGCTTCATCCATGGCCTTTTGCGTATCATGTATCACGCGAGACCAAACTTGTACCACACTGGCACGGTCACTTTTGGTCCACCATCGCACGCGTATGGTCAACCAACTATCGGATTGATCCCATACTAACGTTTCTACAGGTTTTTCGCCTGTTACACCTTCACATTTTTCGACCGTTTCTTTTAAGATTTTCATGGCCTCCATATAATTTTCATCATATCCAAGGCCTACATCATATTGGGAGCGTATAAAATCATGGGCTGTTTTTACAACCACAGAGGTGTTATATACTGTATTGTTAGGTATAACTACTCTTTTACCATCATATGTGGTAATGATAGTAGCACGCGTTTTAATTTTTTCGACCGTACCTTCATAATCGTTTACTATAATTTGGTCGCCTATTTCAAAAGGTTGTCTCAGTAAGATGAGAATTCCTGCTAACCAGTTCTGTAGAATATCTTGAAAGGCAAAACCAATGGCAACAGAGGATACACCCATACCTGCAATTAAATCGGCAGGACTCAAGTTGGGTGCCATAATCGTCAATGCTAAGGCAATCCCGGCGATCATTACCAAGTATCTTGTAAATGCGCCCAGAAGATCACCAAAATTTTGGCGTCCTTTATTTTTAAGCATTTTCTTTACTAGATTTCCTACCCATCTACTTATATAGATGAAGGCAATAAGAACTACAATCCCTATTAAGATATTGGGCAATGACTTGATGAAGCCATCAAGCCACGTGTCTAGTTTTTCTATAATTGAGGCTGGGTTGACATCGAGCTCTCCTTTTTGATCTTTAGGATTCTCTTGTAAAATGGAGGAAATAAGTAATGGTATAGTCATGTTTTCTTATGATTTCTTGAAAAATAGACAAAACTTCTTTCTTCAATTCTTAACAAAAAGGTAAAATAAAGCTTTCTAACTTTTGTTTAACACATCCTGTCATTTCGTTCAACAAATATGTCGTAATTTTAACACATGAAGAAAAAAGTAGACGACACCGATACTAAACCACCTAAAACGGGTTTTGTCTTTACGAAACATATCCCTAAAGAACAATCGATTTTTGATAAGCTTTTTGAAATTTTTCAGGAGTTAATTACCCACACTTCTGGGGACTTTGATGAAACGATGGACTGGCTGAAGCAGTTGGATGACGAGTATAAACTTACTACAGATGATTATACGCTAGATGATTTTGTACAGGAGCTCAAAGACCGCGGGTTTATACGAGAAGAAATTAAACCGAATGGCGACAGAGGCAATGACAAAGGCGACGGTAAAGGAGGAATGTCTATAACCGAAAAGTTAGAAAGAGCACTTAGAAAAAGAGCGCTTGAACAGATTTTTGGAAAAATTAAGCGCAGCGGACAAGGAAATCATAAAACTAAATACTTAGGAAGCGGTGATGAGCAATCAGGTGATTTTAGAGGGTATCAATTTGGCGATGCGCTGGATCAAATCTCAATGACCGAAAGCATCAAAAATGCACAAATCAATAACGGTATTGGTGATTTTCACTTAACTGAAAATGATTTGGTTGTTGAAGAATCAATGCATAAATCACAAATGAGCACAGTGTTGATGATCGATATCAGCCACTCCATGATTTTGTACGGCGAGGATCGCATTACTCCGGCAAAGAAAGTGGCAATGGCGTTGTCTGAACTCATTACGACTCGTTATCCCAAAGATACACTGGATATTTTGGTATTCGGTAATGATGCATGGCCCATAAAAATTAAGGATTTGCCTTATCTTAATGTGGGTCCATATCACACTAATACCGTAGCAGGTTTACAGCTGGCCATGGATATGTTGCGTAGAAAACGTAACACAAATAAACAGATTTTTATGATCACAGATGGTAAACCAAGTTGTTTACGTTTGCCAGATGGTCGCTATTATAAAAACAGTGCTGGGTTGGACGAACATATTGTAAACAAGTGTTATATGATGGCGCGTCAAGCAAGAAAGCTACACATTCCCATTACAACATTTATGATTGCCAGTGACCCATATTTGCAACAGTTTGTAGACCATTTTACCGAAGCCAATCAAGGAAAAGCATTTTACACAGGGCTTAAAGGGCTGGGTGAGATGATTTTTACAGATTACGAGAACAATAGAAGAAAGAAGTTGAAATAATGCTTCGGTACATTTTAAAATTGCTTGCAGCATTTTAAAACATTCAGCACCCTTAATTAGGTGAAATTTTAAAGGAAATGAACACGAACCTGCAAGGTGTTGTTGACGTAGGAGACCTCATTATAGGTTTAACAAGTAATTAAAAAAATTATTTTCTGTTTCTTCTAAATTAAAGAATAATAAAACTATGAACATAAAAGAAATTAAAACATTCGGTGCACTTAAAAAAGCCGGATTCGAGTATAAGGATATTAAAGAAGAACTCCGAAGAAATTTGCTTCAGAAACTGATGAAGAAAGAAGTGGTTTTTGAAGGCATCCATGGGTATGAATATAGTGTGATACCAGAATTGGAAAGAGCGATCCTTTCAAAACACAACATCAACTTATTAGGATTACGGGGGCAAGCCAAAACCAGGTTAGCACGGCAAATGGTTTCGCTTCTAGATGAATACATTCCTGTGGTTGAAGGTAGTGAGATAAACGACGATCCTTTTACCCCTATTTCTCGTCACGCCAAAGAGCTGTTGCATGAGAAAGGAGATAAAACACCTATTACTTGGTTACATCGTGATGATCGGTTTTCAGAAAAACTGGCGACTCCAGATGTTACTGTTGCAGATCTAATTGGCGACGTAGATCCCATTAAAGCAGCTAATTTAAAATTGACGTATGCAGACGATCGGGTGATTCATTTCGGAATGATACCCCGTGCCAACAGATGTATTTTTGTTATTAACGAGTTGCCAGATTTACAGGCGCGAATACAGGTTTCTCTCTTTAATATTTTGCAAGAGGGAGATATCCAAATTCGAGGTTTTGCCTTACGATTACCTTTAGATATTCAATTTGTGTTTACGGCAAACCCTGAGGATTATACCAATCGCGGAAGTATTGTAACGCCATTAAAAGATAGAATTGGATCGCAGATCTTAACACACTATCCTGAAAATATAAAGATTGCTCGTACGATTACGGCGCAAGAAACGGCGATCGCTTCTGCTGAAAAATCTAAAATCTACGTACCAGAAATTGCGAAAGATATTTTGGAAGAGATAAGCTTTGAAGCACGGAAAAGCGAATTTATTGATGCTAAGAGTGGTGTAAGTGCGCGATTGAGCATTACTGCTTTTGAAAACCTGCTTAGTACTGCAGAAAGACGTGTCCTCAAAACAGGAGAGGATACTACGGCCGTGCGGTTAAGTGATTTTATGGGTATCATTCCTGCTATCACGGGTAAGATTGAATTGGTGTATGAAGGAGAGCAGGAGGGAGCTAATGAGGTTGCAAAACAACTAATTGCCGATGCTGTTAAAACGCAATTTTTAAATTATTTCCCTCGCATTGAAAAGCTTCAGAAAGAAGGAGATCTTGATCCGTATGAGGAAATAGTCGGTTGGTTTTTTGAACAATCTGATGGGTTTGAACTCTTGGATACGACAAATGACACAGAATATCAATTACAATTAGACAGAATAGAGCCTTTAGATGAATTGCTGGCAGCACATGCTTCGGCTATTTCAGAAAAAGACATTCCTTTCTTTAAAGAAATGGTGCTTTGGGCCTTAGTTGAATTTAATAAATTGAGTAAATATGATTTGACTGATGGTGTTCGGTTTAAAGATACCTATAGTGGTTATATAAGCGGGCTATAGTATTCAGCAAGCCATGCTTAAAATATATAAAGCTGCTTAAGGGTTATTTAAAATAATTCTTGAGCAGCTTGTATTAATAAAACAATCCCACTTATGACCATGATGGTAATGAGCCATTTTCTAAAGGCAATTTTACTCATTCGTTTCAGCAGTTGTTTTCCTAAAAGATTGCCCAGGGTAGCGCCCAAGCCTAAAGCTATGCCATAAATCCATAATTCTGGAGTTAGCAAACCAAAAAAGGTGTAGCTTCCTATTTGAGCGATCCCCAAAAAGAATGCTTGTGCCGCTTTAGTGCCGACCAGTTCCTCCTTATCGATCCCTACATTTAATAAAAACGGATTCAATATAGGTCCCATTCCACCGGTAAAGGTTCCAATCATTGCAATCACTAATCCTAAGGGAATAAAATACCAATACTGTACTTTGAAGGAGCGTTCCTTTTTGCCAAATCGATATTGAAAAAAGGTGCTTATCAGAAACAGACCGACCAAGATTTGAATCCAATAAATCTTTACTTCAGAAAAAAGAAAAGCAGCCATTACGGCTCCTACCATTGCTGACGGTACGTAATACCAAAAGACCGTCCAATTAATGTGCTTCCAGAATATAATAATTCGCGAAGGCCGACTTATCATTGTCCCTAGATTAATTACGGGCGCTGTGTTTGAAGTTCCTATTAAGAAGTTAAGAACAGGGATTTGCATGAGTGCGCCGCCACCGCCACTAATCGTGGATAATGTAAAGGCCGCAGCCCCCAATAGGAATAATCCAATGAATAGTAACGGAGAAATCTCAAGAAATAGATCCATGTCTAAAAATAAAAAAAGGCTGCCAATAATGACAGCCTTTGTACTTAATATATTCTAGTTTATAATTTCGGAATTATAAGCTCCTGTCCTGGATGAATTACATCAGGATTTTTGAGAATATCTGTATTTGCCTCAAAAATTTTGTTGTATTTCATCGGATCTTTGTAATAATGCTTGGCAATTTTACTTAGAGATTCGCCACTTTCCACAGTATGTCTTGCATAAACTGTTGTGTCTGCAACCTTAATATCTGCTTTAATATCGTTTGGATTCTCTCCTCCGGAGGCTTTTATCTCGTCCCATAAACGATCTTTTTGATATTGTGTGTTCGCGGTCCCTGTAATATGCAATGTATTACCTTCTACTTTTACGTCTCCATTTTGGATTTTAAGCTTTTCGCCTAAATCTAGTACGTTTTGATATTTTGCCTTAACCATGTCTTTAAAATTTTAGTTGATTCTGTATAAAGATAAGAAATTTACAATATCGCAGTTGGTTCCAAACCTATATAATAGAGAAGTTTAATAGTAATTAACAGGAAAGTATGTTTACTGTTAATTTTTAACTTAATATTAGTGTGTCGTTGGCAATAGTTTAGAACCTATACGAATATATTTGTATCATATAATTTTAAAAACCAAAAAAATGAAATTTAATAAACTAGTATTGTCATTAGCAGTTGTAGCAATGTTGTTTGCATCATGTGATGACACAAAGAAGAAAGAAGCTGAGGCGAAAGCTGAAGCGGAAAAAATGGAAATGGATGCCAAAATGAAAGCTGATGAAGAAGCTAAAATGATGGAGAATGAAAAGATGGAAATGCAAAAAAATTCAATCGCTGCAAAAGCGATGGCAAATCCTAACTATTCTACATTGGTTGCTGCTTTAAAGCAAGCAGGTCTTGCTGAAACCTTTATGGAAGAAGGTGAGTACACCGTTTTTGCTCCAACTAACGATGCATTTGCAGCGTTACCTAAAGCTACTCTTGATCAAGTGATGATGGATGAGAACAAGTCTATGCTTCAAGGGATCCTTAAGTACCACGTTGTTTCTGGAGAATGGACAGCAGACGATGTTGTAAAAGCTATAAATGAGAACAATAACGCTTATAACGTTACCACGTTAGCAGGAGAGAATATCACTCTTTCTCTTAAAGGAGATAAAGTGATGATTAAAGATGCTAAAGGTAATATGGCAACTGTTGCAGACCCTAACATGGATGCGTCAAACGGTGTAATCCACGGGATTGACAAAGTTTTAATGCCAAAAGGATAATATCTAGTTTCTAGATAACAGTAAACAGTAAGAAAGACCTCATTTTGAGGTCTTTTTTTATGGTTTATAGTTTGGGATTAAAGTAAGCGTTGTTATAGGATTGGCATCACACTATATACTTAGCCGAAATATAAAGTATGTTGCTGTACGTTCTTATAAAATCTTACGAAACCCGTAGGCCATTTGCAACTATCAATCCTGGATGTACCAAGGTAACGGCAGCACCATCTACAGCACCTAAAAGTAGGCATTCACTCATGTAGGTAGCAATTTGTTTAGGAGGGAAATTTACCACAGCTAAGACTTGTTTGTTTAGCAATGTCTCTTCGTTGTATAAAAAAGTAACCTGAGCAGATGTTTTTTTAATTCCCAGCTCGGGTCCAAAATCCACGCGTATTTTATACGAAGGGTTTTTCGCTTCAGGAAAGTCTTCAACTTTAATGATGGTCCCTACACGAATATCTACTTTTTCAAAATCTGCCCATGTGAGGCTATTCATTACGTTGTATGTTAAGCTTCTTAATCATTTCTTGTGAAACAGGGCCACTATCTGCACCATATGCATCCACGAGTAATCCTTTTTTTCCGTCAGTCGTTTCAATAACGTATAAAATTGTGTTGTCCCCTGGGTTGGTCATCCCTTCAAAACGATAATATTTAATGACGTTAAGCTCGCCAGCTTTCCATTCTTTTTTAAGTGATTTAGATTTGATCCCTTCTTCTATAAGATTAAAATCTGTATCATATCCATTTTTTTGAAGGTCTGCAATGGCAATCGACAAGGAACTATATGATTCTTTCATAATTATTTTGT
>Ga0207888_100509_pt1 | contig 12137 bp, 11 predicted proteins | sample LinPmetageLP43_FD_184055 | JGI IMG/M metagenome (GOLD analysis project Ga0207888, IMG submission 184055) | Marine viral communities from the Pacific Ocean - LP-43 (SPAdes) | ecosystem: Environmental > Aquatic > Marine > Oceanic | place: Pacific Ocean | collected 2010-08-27 | reverse complement strand
GTATGGTTTTCAAGTAATTTATAATATTCTTGAATCCAAAAAGGAATTTTAAGTTAATGAAAAATCAAAAAAGATTAAGTCCTCATTATGAATGTAAAGGAATCAAAGTTTTTCCCAGATTAGATTTACTTAAGTCATATACTACAATTGGCCATCCCAAAAATAGCTTAATTCGAGATTACCCAATCTGTATATTTTGTGGTGGTGATCTACGATCAAACAATAAGACACATTCGCACTTGATTCCAGAACTATTTGGCAAAAATTCCAGCATAAATAATTATGAGTGTGATAGCTGCAATAAATTATCTGGCAAATGGGAAAGCTCTCTTGGTACTTTTTTAACACCATTACGGATTATAAGCGGAATTAAAAACAAGAAAGGTAAAATTCCGAAATTTAAGTCAAGGCTTGATGGGTTTAGTTTTTTAACTGAAATATTTCAAGATTCCAATAAGAAGCTAACCGCAAAATTGGCGACTTATAATGATTATCAAATCCAAGAAGATGGTTCAGGAAAACTGATTTTCAGGTTGGGTAGTGTAAATCCTTTTCATATTTACAAGGTTTTTTTGAAAATTGCACTATCACTGATGCCAGATGAGATTTTGAATAAAGAGGATTGGATGAAAGAGTATCTTTTTAAAGAGGAGGTTGACAAGCATATTTTTCCCTACATATTTCAAATTTTTACAAATAAGATAATTTTTCCTTCTCCAGTATTTGAATTGAAAACATTAACTGCCCCGCGCAAATTCCATCCCAAATATCTGCTTATAGCCTATTTTGGAAAGACAGTAATTGAATTTATTTTGCCCATTAAGAAAATTAGAAATAGGATTGTTTTAAATATGCCTCCGGTATTAGAAATTCAATCACCAAGACCTGTATACTCAATTGAAAAAATAGATTTATCCAGCAACAATAATACGAAAATGGATATGTATTTTGATTTTCAAAAAAAATAAATCAAGCTGTCTTATAGCTCGTCATCTATTGTATATTGGTCTTAAAGCGTATTCATTTTATATGCTTCTTATCTTTGAATAACGGACCGGGTTGTTGAACAAAACATCATAATGAACTAATAATCTACCTCCTATTGATAAGCAAAAATTTACATTTTATTCAAGTACTAATAGGTAACCATTTTGGAACTGACCAAGCTTAAGTAATATTTCTCAAAGTTTTCGTGCCCTCGCTAAATTCAATTAAGTTTACCTACACATAGGAAATTTTTAATGAAACAATATATACCCACTTTTACTGATATAAGCAATTGGAATAAAAAGCCCTATTCGAGTACAGGTGGAACAAGAGCGAAGAATATCTATATTGATTTTGAGAATAATCGAGAATATTTCTTTAAAGGTTCTAAGAAGTTGAAAGATGGTACATTTAAATACCCTAATGAATTTTGGAGTGAAATCATATCATCAAAAATAGGACAGTGGTTAGGATTCAATCTTTTAGATTACAATATTGCTTATGATATTGGTGATGAGCAAAAAATTGGATGTATATCGCAATCAATGATTGTGCATACTGAGAATAAACTTTCTGAGGGTGTAGAATATTTAAGGGGATACGATCCAAATTATATTCCATCCAAAGATGAATCTCGTTATACATTTAAATTTGTTAGGCAAACTTTAAAATTCTTTGAACTTTCAAATTACGAAAGCGATTTTGTAAAAATGCTAGTTTTTGATTCAATTATAGGCAACTCAGATCGTCATCAGGAAAATTGGGGATTTATATCGAACTTCAAAGAAACACTGGATGAAATCGATCAAAAATTAAAAGATGATAAAGGAGTTTTAAAAAAATTAGGTTTAAGAATGATAAGATTTATCGCTAAAGCTACTCAAGAAATTGGATCAGATGAGGATGAAAGAATTGATAGATTAAATAAGAGTATTCTAAAAACCCAAAGTTCAATCATTAAAACATCCTTTTCTCCGATTTACGATAGTGGTTGTTGCTTAGGTAGAGAGCTTACAGATGATAAAATTCAAAAAATGCTCAATAATGAGATAATGATTGAAAAATACATTTTAAGAGGACGCGCAGAAGTTAGATGGATGGAGGGATCAAATAAGCCTAAACATTTTGACCTTCTTAAAGAATTGAAACCGGAGTTTAAATCCCTATATCCAGAACTGGATGATATCATAAATAAAAAATTTTCGAAGGAAGGTTTAGAGGAGCTCATTATGAATATTGACATCAATTTACCTCAAAAGTTAAGTAAATTTAAATTATCTGATAACCGAAAAAAATTGATGCTAAAGTTAATACCTTTACGCCTTGAAAAATTAGGCAAAGTTTAAATGAGTAGAATCGGAAATATTTTTTTAATTTGGCGTAAAGGTCCAGGGTCTAGAAGGATTCCTGTGGGCGTTATTAAAAGAAATTCTATTGATGGAACTCGCTTTGAATATATTAAAAAAAACATCGAAGAAGCAAATAACCAGGGTTTTATACCCTACACGGGATTTCCTGATATAACAAAATCTTACACAAATAATGTTCTAGAAATATTTTCTCAGAGATTAGTAAAGTCTGAGAGAAATGATTTATCAGCCTTTTTTGAGTTTTGGCGTATTGATTCTTCAAAAAGAAACGATTCATATTATATGCTTGCTCATACTCAAGGTATTCTCCCAATTGATAACTTTGAGTTTTTAGCAGATTTTAATCCGAGGAAAGGCCTAAATTTTATAACAGAAATAGCAGGGCTTACAAAATCAAAAATTCCGTCTCAACAATTAAAAGTTGGAGATATATTGGATTACAAATTAGAAATAGACAATCCACAGGATAAATATGCGGTTAAACTATATAAGGATAATCTCGAATTAGGTTATGTAAAACTTATACATTCTAAAGTATTTCATAGAGCAAAAGGTAAGTTAAAAGTTACTGTACATCATTTAGAAAGAAACGGAATAATTCAAAGAGCCTTTATAGAGGTGATTTTGTAATAATCCTAACCACTTTAGTCTCAACCTTACTTATGTTGGAGAATAACCTCTAATTCATAATTTTGCAACTCCCCCGAGTACTCCCCAGTTGCCGCTATTTTATCGCGCAATCTTAAAAAAGCTATATCAAGACTTGCGCGACACTAAGGGGCAAGTATATTGCGTATGGACCGGGAAAAAGATTACCAGCTATAACATAGACCACGTAATTCCCTTTTCTATCTGGAAAAACAACGATTTCTGGAATCTTTTACCTGCTGCCAGGAATGTAAACGCTGCTAAGAGCGATAAGATCCCATCTCCAGAGCTTATTGAGCGACAGCGTGATCGTATACTGGAATATTGGGAACTGCTGCACAAGCATCAACAACAACGCTTTAAAAAAGAAATTCAGGTAGCGCTGTTGGGGAATCACGCTTTTGATACGTGGAAACAAGAGGGCATAACTCAATTGCAAAACAGTTGTAACTACCTGATCGAAACCCGGGGTTTTGAGGCCTGGGAGGTGAGGGAGGCTTAATTTGTACTTAAACTATTCCAGTGTTAATGCGTTTGTTGGAAATTGAATGTACTTCACTTACTTTTGATTTAAAGGGGGAGTTATTAGACATACTGTCATTATCAAGCATTAGATGAAAATTATACTTAAAATAGCTACATTACTTTTAATGCTGAGCTGTTCTGATCATCGTTCAGCACAAAGCCAAGAAAGCATACGTGCTATAGATACGATCTCTTATTCGTATCACGGCTTCAACTATCATCATAAACTAGATTTATTAAGCAACCAAGAATTTATAAGATTTGAAAGTATGGCCAGTTGTTTTGGTGATGTGAGAACGGAAAAACATTTGGGTATCTATAGGTGGAAAGATTCGATACTTTATTTAAAACCGAAAAAAGTAGAAGTGTTTATAAAATCTAGTTTTCTTCAAGAAATGGAGCGAAAATATATCTTAGCGTATGGAGCTGATTCGTTGAAAATTAAAACAGATTTTCAGCTTTTTGAGTGGAAAAACAAAGAATATTTACTGTCTGATAATGAGGATTCTTTAACACCTCTGGATTTATCCAACGACTACCTGCAATTTGCCTATTACTATAATAGTGGTGCAGAGCCCGAAGAAAGTGGTAATTATTTAACGAGAGTAAAAAAGGATACCACGGTCAATATTCCTTGGGATAGTGAACGTATCCCTAAAAAATACCGCGATAACTTTTTGAATGAGCCTATTTCGGTTATCATAGTCGATAGAGAAAAAGAGGTAGAACAGGATGCACTCGACCCAACTTATGAGCTTGTAAATTGGAGTATAAAACTTAATAAAGGTTCGGATGCAGGTATCACTAGAGGACTTCACTTCACAACTAAAGATGACCGGTTTTTTATCGATATAGATGCTGTAGAATCTCAAGTAAGTTATGGTAGATGTTATAGCTACAATATGGAAGAACAATTCTTCAGGATTGGCACTGAAATGCGAACAAAGTGGGAGAAGTAACTTTTATTGAATCTATGTTTTATATTGCCAAGTCACAAGATATGCATAGCAAAAGTAGGGTAGCGGTATATATACTAGCGGTATGGGAGGTATAAGGATGAGATTTAAGACTAGAAGGGACTACGCGGTATTAATACATTGTAAAAAGAGGATACCGATTGCTTGTAAAGTATTGCATATAGGCTATACTTCTATTACTTTTAGGATACATACCTAGAGTTTTGAAACAAACGCTAGTGTAGGACAAAAATGAAGCGCCTTTAGTAGGGATTTAATAAGAACTGTAAAACCATACTCAATCTTTGAAACAAACGGCAATACACGTAACAAGAAAACTGGAGAAGTTGATCAAGAAATGGATCGTGAGGGATCAAAATATCAATTCGGGACCTCTTGGAAAATGGAATGCCACCGTTTTCTACGTAGATAGAAAGAAGTGTTGGTTACTCACTAATGGTCTATCCAAATACAATGTGATCTTGACAGACATAAGAGCGGCTGACTTAAAGAATATACAAAGCATTTTTAAAGAGGCTTTGTACTCACAACTCGTGTATGATGGAATACTAATGGACTTTGCGAAATTAGATAAGATGGTGGGATCATTGGTTTTTTTGACAACAGACAACGACCGCCAAACCACAGGATTTCAAAACCACAGATTGCAAGAGATGGACTGGTGGAGCTATGAATATGGGAGTCTAGAACAGATGCCAATTCGAGATTTGAACCATAGAATAAACACATCACCATTTCAGATAGGTAAAGGCTATACACAAGTTGCTTTTACTGACGCTATAATGGAAATGAGAAAACTGCTGCTTCAATAAAGCACTACAGCTTCGGGTAACTTATAAGCCAGAGTTAAATTTATCCAATACTAAGTTTTAGTATCGGAAAACCTAATTGAAAACCGGGGCTTTGAGGCTTGGGAGGTGAGAAGAACTTAATGGCTTAAGCGTATGTATATGCTTCCTTTAACTATGCCTAATTAGCTATTGTCAAACAGTTACCTTCCCATATTTAAGTTTTATTGGATATCGTATATACTTCCGTTACTTTTGATATAAGCAGGTAGTATTGAGACAGACTGTCGCTGGCAACAAGCTAAAAAACATCGTGCTGAAATTGAAAATGCTGTAAAATGACGAAAATTATTTCAAGTCCAAATTGTGGGAATTCACCGAAAATGGAGTTTTTAAAAGAATTCAATATTGCCTTTGCAAGAGGGAATGTGGAATTTATTACCGAAAGTGTAACGGACAACATTGTTTGGAATATAATTGGAGACAAAACAATCGAAGGGAAGGAAAAATTTACCGAAGAATTGGAAAAAATGAAACCCAGGAAAGTAAGTGAATTAGTTCTTGAACAAATATTATCGCACGGAAGAGAAGGAGCTTCAAATGGAATTATGAAAATGCAAGACGGAAAAAAATATGCGTTTTCTGACTTTTATAAGTTCAAAGGGGCAAAAGGAATAAAAATCACACAAATAACATCATACATTGTTAAAGTTTGATTGAATCGTAGACTTTTAGACCAGAAAGTAGAAAATTAGTAACGAAATGAAAAATTTAAAACCAAATATGGTTGATGAATACATTCAATCTGCTCCAGAAGCATCTCAAAAAATAATGAAAGAACTAAAAGAACTGATAGAAAATTCAGTTCCAAAAGCAGAAGGCGGAATAAGTTGGAATGTTCCTATTTATAAATACAATGGAATACTTGCAGGATTTGACGTAGCAAAACAGCACGTTAGTTTTGGAATAGATTCTTTAAAAGAAGAAGATAGAAAAGCACTTAAGGAAAAAGGGTATAAAACAGGAAAAAGTACTATTCAAATTAAATTTGACCAAAATGTACCTATGGCAGAAATAAAACAACTGATAAAAGAGCAACTGATTACTAACGAAAAATAAAAGCCAGTTGCCAATAACTTAAGAGATTCGTGCACCTGTCCCGTTGCAGAGCGGGAACCCAGTATAAATGCCGTGTTGATTGGTTTGTGGGGGGTGCGGTGGTCTTTTAGTGTTATCAATGGATAAACAGGAATTAAAGTTCCGGTTACCCCGCAAAAAATAGGGGATGATGGGTATATTTATCAGGATATAACGAGTTATCCACAATACGAGAAAAACAGAACAGAATGACAAAATTTAGAGTTTTAACAATAATGATTTTCGTAACTATTGTGATGAGTTGCAACTCTGAAAAATCGAAAAATAATCTCGAGAAGGAGAACATAAATCAAACCGAAATTGAATCGGATACTCTTACGAAGCACTTAAAACCATTCAAATCGGAATTACCAACAATTGGACTTTTGATGTATAACGGAGTTTTACAAAGTGAAGTGATTGCAACTTCAGATGTTTTCGCAAAACCAACTGAAAACGGAAAACAGATTTTTAACGTAATCACGATTGCAGAAACTGAAAATCCAATCACAACCGAAGAAGGAATGCATTTCGTTCCCGATTATACTTTTAAGAATTGCCCCAAATTAACAGCTCTTTTTGTACCAAGTGCTTATGATATGTACGCACAAGTTCACAACGAAAATATCGTAAACTTCATTAAAGATAAAAATAAAGAAACTGATTATGTTGTGAGTAATTGTGCTGGAGCTCAGTTAATCGGAAAATCTGGAATCGCAGATGGACATAAAATCGTCACTTGGATTGGTGGTGGAGTACAGCTACAAAAAGACTATCCGAATTTAAAAGTACAGAATGATAGTTTGATAACTTTTGTTGAGGACGGAAAATTTCTTTCCTCAAATGGAAATCTGGCAAGTTATATTTCGGCATTGAATTTAGTAGAAAAAATGACCAGTCCTGAGCATAGAAAATTTGTAGAAAGTTATCTGTATCTTGACCGACTTCAAAATTGGAAAGAATAATTACTGGGTTGTCGAGCGCCTGCTGTATGGTTTTGAGCTAGTGTTCTAGGATACTTGTAAAGTGGGTAAATAACGTTTTATCAGTCTGCTGGTATTCTTTTTGCAGCCACGTTCTCAAGATACGAACGGGATTAAATTAAACCGGCATAACGTTCTTTTGTGTGATGGCCTTATACTTTACTATTTCCAAGCCTTTATCTTAGGTGAGTTATTTGGAAAGAGCTGTATCAAAGGCATTCAATTCTTTAATGAACTACTTCGTTACCGTAGCAGATTTAAGGTTCCTCAGCTTATTATTACTGGTATAGCGTGATTTTCTATTCACGATTGTGCCTAACGCTTTTTTTCTTTTCCAATGACCAGCTCACCTTTCCAAGGTTCTATTTTGCGCCTTTTTTGAATATATTGGGGGTATTGTTAAATACTTTTTGATCATTGATTTTAGAACTTCTTTTAGTGTTTATAGAGACTCTTCTTCGCTGTGTTTTTTAATAGGGAGGAGTTTGTTGATAAGCTTTTTGTCTAACCTTGCTTGTCTGTGTGAATATAGATAGCTTCAGAGATGGTCATTACGGGATCTTTGAGATATTCTTTCTCAATCTTCTCTGTTATTTTTTAAGGCGCCCTTTTTTTTATCAAAAAATATAAAAAAATGATGTTTTTGTAAAAAGAATAATATCCTATAAGTTGTTAGATTTGAACTTTAGCTTAAATGTTTTTTTATAAAAATTAAAAGTGATTTTCATTATCTGAAATCGATGTAGTTAATGCTAAATCGTTACAAAACTGATCATTATCTAAATCATGTAATGTTTGATTCTTAATTGATTAATAGTAATGAAGACACGAGAATATCCTAGGATCTTTAGAGATTTAAATTTTTTATAGTTAGGAAAGTATATAAAAGAATTAAGCTTAAATCTAACATTTTTAAATACTATACTCGTGAATATCATACCCTATTTGATAGATGAGGATTCAAATGTCCCTAAACATATTCAAATTGCAGATTCAATTATAGAGAGTATCTCCTCCGGGCGTATAAAAGTAGGAAGAAGGTTACCTTCAATAAATGAAATATGCCAAGAATGGTCCCTCGCTAAAGACACTGTTCAAAAAGCATTCAAAATTCTCAAAGACAAGAAAATTGTTATCTCAGTAAGAGGAAAAGGGTATTTCACAGCTAGAACTGATCTTATTTCTAAGATTAATATTCTTTTTATGATTAATAAACCAAGTTCTTACAAAATGCAGGTTTTCAATTCGTTTTTAAAACGCATTGAAGGGGTTGCCTCTGTAAAACTTTCTGTTTATCACTGTGAAGAGGAACTTTTTGTCACAACATTAGAGAATAATTTGGGGGTATACGATTACTATGTGATTATGCCTCACTTTAGAAATAAAGAATTTAAATATGTTAAACAGACAAAAGCAGTGTTAGATGTTATTCAAAAAATCCCAAAAGATAAGCTGCTCTTTCTTGATAATCAGTTAACTGGAATTTCTGGAGAGTATGGGTCTGTGATTCAGGATTTTGAAAAAGATATTCAGCAGGCACTAGTAGAAGGATTGGAAAAGTTATCTAAATATGAAAAAATCATCTTTATATTTCCTCAAAAATCGGCATATCCCTATCCAGATGAAATAATAGATGGGTTTCAAAATTTCTGCATAGAACATTCGTTTAATTTTGAAATTCTTGATGAGGTTGATGATGATATGGAGGTTCAACCCCTTGATGTTTATATTGTTATCGAAGAAAATGAACTTGTTAAATTGGTAAAACAAGTAAAAAATAGAAATTTTATTCTAGGTAGAGATATTGGTATTATATCTTATAACGATACGGCACTCAAAGAATTATTAGATATCACTGTTGTAAGTACTGATTTTAGACTTATGGGTGAGACTGCTGTAGATATGCTTCTTAACAAAAAAGAAAATCAAATTAAAAACAAATTCCAATTTCTGGATAGGAAGTCAGTCTAAGGTTTTAAAGACACATTTTCTCTATTATTATTATTATTATTTCATTGATTGGTTTCGTTTTTTTTTAGTTAGCCAATCATAGTTGAATAAAATCATTAAGGAATAAAAAAAATAAATATGCAGGCACTTTTAGGTATTATTTTTCACGTAGTTGGTGGTGTTGCGGCCGGAAGCTTTTATGCTCCATATAAAAGTATAAAAAAATGGAATTGGGAAAATTTCTGGATTATCGGAGGTCTCTTTGCCTGGCTAATTGTACCCTTATTTCTTACTGCTTTAACAATTCCGGGCTTTATATCAATTATAAAAAATACACAGCTTTCCATACTATTAAGTGTTTTTGGATTTGGGTTATTATGGGGAGTTGGAGGTTTAACTTTTGGTTTGGGAATTAGACATTTAGGTTTGAGTTTGGGTAATACCTTAATACTTGGTATTACATTACTATTTGGAGCGCTTGCGCCAAGTATATTTTACTATTTCTTTCCAAAAGAAAACACAACAGATATTTCAGAGATGATAATGAGTAGCAGCGGCAAGCTTGTCCTGTTAGGTATATCGTTGAGTATAGTGGGGATTATTATTTGTGGAAAGGCAGGTAATATGAAAAAAAAGGATTTTGAAATTCACAAATCTGAAAAATCAAATGAATTTAATCTTAAAAAGGGGTTGGTTTTCACTCTTATTTCTGGTCTGCTAAGCGCTTGTTTCAATTTTGGAATAGAAGCAGGCAAGCCTATTGCTCAAACCGTAGTTGCTCAAAATCACAACAGTCTTTTCCAAAATAACATATCATTTGTGATTTTACTTTGGGGTGGTTTATTGGTGAATTTGGTATGGTGTATATATCTGAATTACCGCAATAATAGCTTCGGAAAATATATTGATAAAAAGTTACCCTTGGGGCGCAACTACCTTTTATGTGGTCTTGCTGGAACTATCTGGTTTTTACAATTCTTTTTTTATGGTATGGGGGAAAGCAGAATGGGAAATGGCGCAAGTAGCTGGATCTTACATATGACCTCAATAATACTCGTTTCTAATATGTGGGGTGTGTTGCTTAAAGAATGGCATGGAGTCAGGAAAGCTACAAGAAGAACTATAGTGCTGGGAATTATGGTTTTAATACTATCAATAATTATAGTAGGCTACGGAAATATTTAATAGGAACAATAAAATTACTATTAAAGAAACTAAAAATAAAAAAGCTACCTCATTAATTTGAGATAACAAAATGCCAAAATTTACATATCCTAATCAATCTTTTATGCAATTGATCAAAGCCTGATAGGGTAATAATATTGGTTATTAAATTTAATTAAAAAATTAAAATGATAAAAGTTGGATTATTTGGAATAGGTTTAGATACGTATTGGGGACAATTCGATGGGCTTTTAGAGCGCTTGAATGCATATCAGTCTATGGTAAAAAAAATGCTTGAAACTGAAACCGTTCAGGTCATTGACACAGGAATGGTGGACACACCGTTTAAAGCTAAGGAAACTTCTATTATTTTTAATACTCAAAATGTAGATTGTATTTTTCTATTTATTTCTACATATGCCTTATCTCAAAACGTACTTCCGGTAATACAAAAAGCAAAAGTTCCTGTTGTAGTTCTTAATCTGCAACCTGTAAAAGCTATTGATTTTAAAAAATTTAATAGTATAGGAGATCGTGGAAAGATGACAGGTGAATGGCTTGCTCATTGTCAAAGCTGTGTCGCACCAGAACTTGCAAGTGTGTTTAACCGTGCAGGAATAGATTTCCATCTAATTTCTGGTTATTTGCAAGAAGACTATGTTGCTCAAGAAATTTCAGAATATCTCGAAGCTATAAAAGTAGTAAAGGGGATGGAGGATAATAGAGTAGGGGTTATGGGGCATTATTATAATGGAATGCTAGATGTTTACAGTGATCTTACTCAACAATCCTCAGTATTCGGAAATCATTTTGAAATAATTGAATTTGGGGTATTGAAAAATTACAGTCAGGATGTGAGTAAAAAAGAAATAGAAATTAAAATTGAAGAATTCAGAAGGTTTTTCAAAGTAAATGCTGACTGTGAGGTAAGTGAGCTAGAAAGAGCGGCAATTACTGCCATTGCTTTAGATAAGGTAGTTTCAAAATATAAGCTTGGCGCTCTTGCATATTATTATGAAGGGGAAGGAGATTTAGCTTACCAAGATATTGTGACCTCACTAATACCGGGATTGACCTTGCTAACAGGTAAGCAGGTTCCTGTGGCCGGAGAGTTTGAAGTTAAGAATGTACAGGCCATGAAAATTTTGGATATTCTTGGCGCCGGAGGATCTTTCTCAGAATTCTATGCAATGGATTTTGAGAACGAAATCATATTATTAGGTCACGATGGCCCCGCACATTTTAATATTGCTGAAGGAGAAGTGGGTTTAGTGCCGGTGCCGGTTTATCACGGAAAACCAGGAAAGGGACTTTCTATACAAATGAAAGTTAAAGATGGACCTGTAACGCTATTATCTGTCGCTCAAAATCAACAAGGAGAAGTTTTTCTAATATGTGCACAAGGAGATTCAGTACCCGGTGAGACTTTCCAAATAGGAAATACTAATTCTAGATATAAATTTCCAATTCCAATACGTGATTTTATAAATAAGTGGTCTATGGCGGGCCCTTCACATCATTGTGCTATTGGTATGGGGCATAAGGCTTCCCAATTGAAGAAAATAGCTGATATTTTAAAAATTAAGCTTATTCAAATATGCTAACTAG
>Ga0207888_100508_pt1 | contig 12197 bp, 11 predicted proteins | sample LinPmetageLP43_FD_184055 | JGI IMG/M metagenome (GOLD analysis project Ga0207888, IMG submission 184055) | Marine viral communities from the Pacific Ocean - LP-43 (SPAdes) | ecosystem: Environmental > Aquatic > Marine > Oceanic | place: Pacific Ocean | collected 2010-08-27 | reverse complement strand
ACTCTTTTTGCTGCATTTTTTGAAGGCTTTTTATTAGATCAAATAAGTATTCCAATATTAATATTCTGGTTACTTTTATCATTTGTAAGTAAACAAAAATTAAGTATTCAATGAATGATTCAATACTTAACACTAAAGTATCCTTTATTATTCCTGTATATAATGGAGAAATAACGATACTAGAAACTGTACAATCAATTCTAAATCAGAGCTATAAGAATTTAGAAGCAATTGTTGTAAGTGATGGCTCTACAGATAATAGCGTCAATATTCTCAAAAATATTAAGGATGAGAGACTTCAAGTTTATGAACAAAAAAACCGTGGTGCTTGTAGTGCTCGGAATCTAGGCTTTAGTAAATCAAAAGGTTCATTTATCCAGTTTTTTGATGCAGATGACTTAATTCCTGTAGATTTTGTTGAAGAAAAATTAAAGACTTTTAGCAGTAGTAATGACCATACTATTGTAACCAATAAAATTTTTAGATTTAAACTTGACCCTGAAAACAAGATTTTAGTACCTTCTATTTTTTTTAAATCTTTTAATCCTGGAATTGAAGTAATTTATGAGATGGCCAGACAGTGGAAATATTCTCAGGTTTCGGGTTGGATGATTACTCGTTGCTTATATGAGAAGGTTAATGGATGGAATGAATCCTTAAAAAGAAATCAAGATGGCGAAATCTTTTTTCGTTTATCGATTTTATCTGATGAAATTAAGTTTTGTGATAAAACCTATTCGTTATATAGAGAGACCGAAGATTCTTTAAGTTCAAAACCTACATTTTCTTCGCTTAATTCTTTTTTGAATAGTATAGACTTATATAAAGAAAGTCTATTAAAATACTCCAATGAAAAAAAGTCAAAAAAAGCTATTGCTTCTTTTTACTCCAATTTAATGTACCTTACGGTCGATACCCATTCTGAGTTATATACCAAGGCTAATATGAAGATTAAACTTTTGGATGAAAAGCCTAAATTTGGAAATCTTCAGTTACTTAATTTTATTTCTAAAATCATTGGTTTTAGAGCTACTGCTCTTTTAACCAAAAAACTTAAAAAGTTCGTTTAAGACAATCATCTAATAAATACCTTACTGCCAGAAATCTATGAAGTTTCTTAAACTAATTATAGTATTCATGCCATGGCCATTAAAAAGACTATGCCTTAACTATTTTTTTAAATTTGATCTAGATAAGAATGCAAGAATAGGGTTGAGTTGGATATATCCTTCTTACCTAAAAATGGAGAAAGGTGCTAAAATCGATCATCTGAACATTGCAATTCATTTGGATGAAATTAGGATGAAGTCATATTCTGAAATAGGCAGAAACAATTGGATAACAGGCTTTTCAACCAAAACTAAAACTGAACATTTCAAACATCAACCTAATAGAATTTCGTTGTTATTAATAGGTCACCATAGCGCAATTACAAAAAATCATCATCTTGATTGTACTAATAAAATAATTATTGGGGATTTTGTTACAATTGCAGGTTATAATAGCCAACTCCTAACTCATTCTGTTAACATTGAAAAATCCATCCAAGATAGTTATCCTATTGAAGTTGGTGATTACTGTTTTGTAGGAACAAACTCTACCATTTTAGGAGGTAGCAAACTCCCAAGTTATTCCGTTTTAGGTGCTAAATCCCTTTTGAATAAAAAATTTGATAAAACATACACGCTATATGGTGGAGTTCCTGCAAAGGACTTAAAAGGTTTACATACAAATTATAAATATTTTAAAAGAACTGAAGGTTTTATTACATGATAAAAGTATTACACATAATAGCTTCAATGGATCCAGAAAAAGGAGGTGTATCCCAAGCTGTAAGAAATCTTATTCCAGATCTTCAAAAAAACAATATACTTAGTGAAGCGCTAAGCTTTGATAATAAAGATTCATCGTATAATGATATTTTTCCTGTTTACAATATAGGTCCTGCTAAAAGTCCATATCAGTACACTTCTGATCTTAAAGAATGGCTTAATCATAATATTATGAATTATGATATTATCATAATTCATGGGTTGTGGCTATATAACACATATGGCAGCTATCGAGTATGGTCTAGATTAAACAAAGAAAGAAGACCTAAATTATATGTAATGCCTCACGGAATGCTTGATCCTTATTTTCAAAAAGCAAAAGAAAGAAAGCTTAAGGCTATTAGAAATAAATTGATCTGGGCTCTTCTTGAGAAAAAGGTTATTAATAATGCAGATGGTATTCTATTTACATGTGAACAAGAATTGCTATTAGCAAAACAAAACTTTAAACCTTATAATCCTAAGAACGCATACAATGTTGGTCTTGGCATCCCTTTGCCGCCTGAATACGAGTCCTCCATGACAAGAGGTTTTAAATCTCAATGTAAGCTTGACATCCCTAATGAGGGTTATTTATTATTTTTAAGTAGAATAAACTTTAAAAAAGGTATTGACAACCTAATCAATGCATATCAAGAATTATATAGTAGTATAAACCTTCCTAAATTAATAATCGCTGGACCTGGATTGGATACAGTGTTCGGGCACTACGTTAAGAAATTAGCAGGTAAAAATCCAAATATTATATTCACAGGGATGCTTAATGGCGACGCAAAGTGGGCAGCGATCTATAATTGTGAGGCATTCATTCTACCGAGTCATCAAGAAAACTTCGGCATAGCTGTAGTTGAAGCTATGGCTTGCGAGAAACCCGTTTTAATCACTAATAAGATTAACATCTATAAAGAGATTGAAGATAGCAATGCCGGACTTATTGAAAATGATGATTTAGATGGCGCAAAACAACTCCTATTGGGATGGAATAGACTTTCAGAAGATGATAGAAATGTAATGGCCAAAAATGCCCTTAAATGCTTTAAAGAAAATTTCAGTGCTGAAGGAGCTGCACATAAAATGGCTAGCACATTAAAAAATGGATAGTATACCAAAATATCAGGACAATATTCCCAAATCAGATAAACTTAAAAGATTTATCTGGAGCCTTATATCTTTATTTATTTTTCGCCCTTTCTCCCTTCCTTTTTTTAATTCATGGCGCATATTTATACTTAGATGTTTTGGTGCTAAAATTGGCGAAGGATGTGTTATACATTCAAGTGCTTATATTCCATCACCGTGGAACTTATCAATAGGTCAGAAATCTGCAATTGGCCCGGGAGTAAAACTTCATATTGGGAAGACTATTATAGGTAAAAAAGTCACTATATCACAAAGAACATACTTATGTAGCGCCACTCATGAAACAACCTCAATCAACACTCCTTTTATTTGGGGAACTATAAAAATTGAGGATTTCGCATGGGTTGCTGCTGAAGCTTTTGTCATGAGCAATACTACTATTGGTAAAGGTGCAATAGTAGGAGCACGTGCGGCGGTATTTAAAGATGTGGAAGATTGGTCAATAGTAGGAGGAAATCCTGCTAAAAAAATTAAAGACAGAGAAGTTTATGACTATAAATGAATTTCAACCAGTTCAAACTACGCCTTATAGTTTCAAATACAAACTTAAAATTTATGCGTGGAAAGCGGTAAATAAAACTATTTATAGATTATTTCCAAATCAACTCCGCAAACCACGAATAATCCTTTTGAATCTTTTTGGTGCTAAAATTGCTCCCTCAGCATTTATCCATAGGAATTCTAATATTGAGCAGCCTTGGAATCTTGAAATGGGTCATTTATCAAGTGTTGGTGAGTATTCTTGGATTTATTGTCTAGATAAGATAACTATAGGTGAAAAATGCACAATTGGTAAAAACTCTTGTTTGATTACTGGCAGTCATGATATTTACGACATTAATTTTAAGCTTATAACAAAGCCCATACTAATAGAAGATGGGGTTTGGGTTACCACGGGAGTATATATAATGCCTGGAGTGAAATTGAAAAAATTTACAGTTGTAGGCACAAAATCACTGGTAATTAAAAGTACAGATGAGTTTGATATTGTGGCAGGTGTCCCTGCAAAATTCATCGGAAAACGAAATTTCACAAAATAAATGTTGTCTATATCAACGATTATCCTAACTTATAATGAAGAAAAGCATTTAGAACGCTGTTTAAAAAATGCTCGTCAATTTTCATCAGACATTCATATCATAGATTCTTTTTCATCAGATAGAACTATTGAAATTGCCCAAACCTATGGTGCTAAAGTTTATCAAAACAAATGGGAAAACAATTATGCTAAGCAGTTCAATTGGGGTTTAAAAAATGCTGATTTAAAGTTCGATTGGGTTTTTAGATTAGATGCAGACGAATACCTTACTCCTGAGTTGATTAATGAATTACTGGCTAAATTTCAAACTGTAGATCCAAATATTTCAGGGATCATTTTTGAACGTAAAATGTATTTTCTAAATACATTAATGGAAAAAGGCATGCTCCAAATGAATATGCTTCGCCTTTTTAGAAAAGAACATGGCTTTTGTGAAGTAAGGTGGATGGATGAGCACATAGTGCTAACTCAGGGCAACACTATACTTTTTAAAAACTATTTTGTCGATCATAACTTAAATTCTTTAGGCTGGTGGACACAAAAGCATAATGGCTACTCCATTCGAGAAGCAATTGATCTACTGGATATTGAATTTGCTTTTCTACAAAAAGAGAATTCACAAACAACAGTCATACAACTCTCTGAAGATGCTAAGTCTAAACGAGATAAAAAGAAGAAATACGCAAACCTACCCTTATTCTGGAGGAGTTTTATTTATTTCATGTATAGATACTTTTTCAAGTTTGGATTTACACAGGGAAAAGAAGGCTTTCTTTGGCATTTTCTTCAAGGGTGGTGGTACCGGACACTTGTAGATGCAAAAATTTATGAAATCAAAAAAGCTTGTGGTAAAGATCCGGATAAAATGAAACGTTTTATAAGAGAAAACTATAATATTGATCTCTATTAAATAAATCCCTTTCTTTTGAAAAAGATACTGATCACAGGCGGTGCTGGTTTTATAGGTTCACATCTTTGTAAACGCTTACTGGATGAAGGTAACGAAGTGATTTGTCTGGATAACTATTTTACCGGAAGTAAACAAAACATTTTACCCCTCCTCGATAATCCCTATTTTGAGTTAGTGCGTCATGATGTTACGGCTCCCTTTTATGCTGAGGTGGATGAGATCTATAACCTGGCTTGCCCGGCATCTCCGGTACATTATCAGTACAATCCCATTAAAACCATTAAGACTTCGGTGATGGGGGCGATCAATATGCTGGGGTTGGCCAAGCGAGTTAAAGCGAAGATCTTACAAGCCAGTACTTCTGAGGTGTATGGGGATCCAGCCGTACATCCACAGCCGGAAAGCTATTGGGGGAACGTTAATCCTATTGGTCCGCGCTCATGTTATGATGAAGGCAAGCGCTGTGCCGAGACCTTGTTTATGGATTATCATACTCAAAATGGAGTTGCCATTAAGATTGCCCGAATTTTCAATACGTATGGCCCTAATATGAATATCAACGACGGACGAGTCGTGTCTAATTTTATCGTACAGGCGTTGCAAGGCAAAGAACTGACAATTTTTGGAGATGGGATTCAGACCCGGAGCTTTCAATATGTGGATGATCTGGTTGATGGGCTGCTGGCTTTGATGCGAACGGATGGCTCAGTAACAGGACCTGTGAACCTAGGGAATCCTATGGAGTTTACCATGCTTCAATTGGCTCAGACTATTTTAGAACTAACGGGCTCCTCCTCGAAATTGGTGTTCCATGCTTTACCGCAGGACGATCCGCAACAGCGGCGACCGGATATTGGTTTAGCCCGGGATCTGCTGAATGGGTGGGGACCTCAGGTAGGCCTGCAGCAAGGGTTGCAACAGACCATTACTTATTTTGAAAAGCTATTGTCTGCTCAATAGCAATTATTTAGTTTATTAAAATTCAATTTAATGAACTTTTCAAATCAACAACCAGTATTTAGAAGTATTCTCTATCAGGTATGGAATAGATTTGCAGCTAAGATTATACCTATAAAGCCTTTGCCTTGAAGATATCAGTAATTACCATCGTATATAATAATAGAGCTACGATTGGCTCATGTATCAAAGCCGTATTGGCGCAGGACTATCCTGATGTAGAACATATTGTTATCGATGGGGGATCTACCGATGGGACTCGGGAGATTATCGAAAGTTATCGTGATCGGTTGGGCTATTATGTGTCAGAACCCGATAAAGGTTTATACAACGCGCTCAATAAAGGAATTTGTGCGGCTACCGGAGCTATTATCGGGATCTTGCATTCAGATGATTTTTATCCTAAAAAAAGTACGTTAAGTGAAATCGCACAGGCCTTTCAACGGAGTGGTGCCGATATGGTTTATGGGAACGGAATGTTTGTTGATCGGGAGCAATCCGATCAAGTAAAACGAATCTATAAAGCTAAGCCTTTTAAGCCAAGCTATCTTAAATATGGGTGGGTACCTTTGCATACGACCATATACGTCAAAAAAGAAGTCTTTTCCGACTACGGATTGTACGAGGAACAGTATCTTATAGCCAGTGATTATGAGATCTCCTTACGGTGGTTGAGCAATCCTAATATAAAAACACATTTTGTCAATGATTGGCTAGTAAAGATGCGGCTTGGTGGAAAGAGTACTACTCCGGCCTTGCAACAACAGAAATCCAAAGAGGATTTACATATTATTCGCAGGTATCCTCTTTGGGCTGTGGCTACGCTGGCTTTTAAAGTTGGGCGGAAAATCCCCCAATATCTGTTGCCTCGTTTTAAAAAGTTTGAATAAACAGGTTATCTAGTTCCGTAATATCTTTATGAAGCGTTCCGCTCTTATTGTACCCATAAGTATTTTGATCCATTTAACACTGTTGAATGGATTTCTGGCCTGGTTTCTACCGGAGGTGTATCTCAATATCAACTCGATCCTGTTTTACAATGCTTCCTGGTTGCTGAGTGCGTATGCGATAGACTATTATCCCACCTCGCGGAAGGAACGGTTTTTTACCAATCTGCATAAGCCGCTGCAATTGTATATTTTGTTTACCCTGGCTTATTTTGCGTGGTTCAGTCTGAGTAAGATCCGTATGGGTTCCATTGGTTACCATACGAATCTACTGCTGGGGTTGTTTGTCTGCTTACTACTCTATCGGGTTTTGTTTTATTATGCCCGGGCCCGTTATCGGGAAACCGGCGGGAATGCGGTGCATGTGGTCGTGATCGGGCGGGACCGGAATCTGAAAAAGATCCGAAAGGTATTTGATGAACCCGATCTGGGCTACCGGTATCTGGGGTATTTTGACAACAGCGACTCCAAGAGTCCTACCTATCTGGGGAAAGTAGAAGAGAGTTTTCGGTATATCAGGGAACGGAATGTGCACCAAATTTTTTGTATTGCCTCGCGGTTGTCTCAAGCCCAGCTGCTCAACTTGATGGCATTTGCAGATAACAATTTGATCAAATTGAAAATTGTACCCGATAATAAGGAAATCTTTACCCGGGCGATGACGATCGAACTCTACGATAATGTCCCCGTACTTAACTTGCGGGAATTACCATTGGAAACCGCGTATGCCAAAGTGGTGAAGCGGTGTTTTGATGTGGTGTTTGCGCTGCTGGTGATCGTTGGGGTATTGTCTTGGTTGAGTCCGTTGGTTTATATTTTGCAGCGTTTTGATTCGAATGAGCCCTTATTCTTTAAGCAAAGACGGCATGGGGTGAACCGGAAGGTGTTTTGGTGTTATAAATTCCGTTCGATGACCACGACGGCGGATGCCGATACCAAAATGATGACCAAAAACGACAAACGGGTGACGAAGCTGGGCCGTATTTTACGTCGGACCAGTATTGATGAATTGCCGCAGTTTTATAATGTCTTACTGGGGGATATGAGTGTGGTAGGCCCCCGACCTCATATGGAACTGCATACGGAGAAATATCAAACCTCGGTAGATAAGTATCTGGTGCGCCACTTTGTGAAACCCGGAATTACCGGTCTGGCACAGGTACGCGGGTATCGGGGAGAGATCATACAGCAGGCCGATATCGTCAACCGGACCCGACTGGATATTTTCTATGTAGAAAAATGGAGTGTGTGGTTGGATCTTAAGATCATTATTAAAACCGTATTGAATGCGGTACAAGGTGAAGAAAAAGCCTACTAAATACAATTAAATGTTTCCGCTTTAAAAGATAATCTTATTTTTGAGCAAAGTTTACGGATGAAGCGTTATCAAAATTTTACAATTGTTTTAATCATGAGTCTGCTGTTGTGCAGCTCTTGTGTATCCCGTAAGGATACGACCTATTTTTACGAAGCCGATGAATTGAGTATACCCGCTCAAATCTCTATGGAACAACCGGCAAAATCCTTTATTACTATTCAGCCGAACGATGAATTGACGATCACGGTGAGTGCGATTGAACAGGAGGCGGCTCTGCCCTTTAATCCACCAGTGGTAGGCTCTGGTAATTTAGCTGGTGGTGCTGTAAATGTCGGAGGAGGGAGTCAATTACAGACCTATTTGGTGGATCAAAACGGGAATATCGAATTTCCGGTATTGGGTACCATCTTTGTGAGGGGGCTGACCCGGGTGGCCTTGGCGGAAAAGTTAAAAGGCATGATCGCTGCTTATGTCGCCAATCCCATCGTGAATGTAAAACTTTCCAATTTTCAGGTCTCTGTATTGGGAGCCGTGCAACAACCGGGCACGTATACGATTTCTAATGAATATCTTACTATTCCTAAAGCTTTAGGTTTAGCGGGAGATATGCAAATTTATGGGCGTCGGGATAATGTATTGGTCATGCGGGAAGAAAATAATCAAATTACTAAAGCGTATTTGGATTTGACCGATAATGAGGTGATCAATTCCGAATATTACTATCTCAAACAAAATGACGTGCTGTATGTGGAGTTGAACGATTCGCAACGGCAAGCCGGAAGCTTAAACCCGAATAGTGGGTTGTTTATTTCGGTAGCATCGGTCTTAATTTCCTTAGTAGTCTTATTTGTACGATAATTATTTATAGCAGCAACGACATATGAATGAATTGAATGAAGAAATCAATCTACGTGAAGAATTAGAGAAATACATACGGTATTGGCCGTGGTTCCTCGTTGGGGTATTTGCCTGTCTATTAATTGCTTTTGTCTATCTCAAGCTTTCCGTCCCAGTATATGATACGATGGCCAGCGTGATCATCAAAGATGAAGAAAGTAAAGGAGGGGGGATAGGAGGCGGAGCTGCTGAATTTGCCGATCTAGGACTTTTGGGCGGTATGAGTACGAATTCTATTGAAAATGAAATAGGTCTTCTTAAATCCCGTAGATTGATGATGAGTACCATACAAGCCCTTAAAGCCAATGTGGAGTATTATGATTTAGAGGGCGTCAAAGAAGATGAATTGTATTTAAATACCCCCTTTCTGGTTGAGGTTATTACACTAGATGAAGCGCTTTTAGATAAGGCAGCGGGTTCTGGTTTGAATGTTTTCACAGTAGAACCTAAAGCGCCCGGAACGCTAACTTTAACTTTTGTAGAAACCGGGAACTCTCAGCTGGTAAAAATCGGGGAATTGATAAAACTTCCCTTCGGCACCTTTATGTTTAAGGATAATCGTTTTGACGCGAATGGAGAATCGGTGTCTGCAAAAAGCAGGGTTTTAGTAAAGGTCAAGATAGTTGCTGATGTTGCTGATAAATACCGACAAGCTGTACAAATTAGTTTAACAGATGACAATGCTACCTTATTGGAGCTGCGTTTAGGCAGCCCGGTCAAGCAAAAAGCACAAGATATTCTGGATCAACTGATCTTTGAATATAATAAAGAAGCGATTGAGGATAAAAATGAAGTGGCGGTCAATACTGCTAAGTTTATTGACGAACGTTTACAGATCATCAGCGGGGAACTGGACACTGTAGAAGTTGGCTTAGAAAGTTTTAAAGAACAGAACAGCTTAACGAATATTGAAGCGGAATCTCAGTTGATCGTGGAAAACGCTAGTGAATACCGTAAACGCGAACAGGAGATTCAAACACAGCTTTCAGTAGCGCAATCTATCATCCAATATTTACAGGAAGAGGGATCTGATTCCGGGTTGTTACCGGCAGATATCGGTTTGGAAGGCGAATCGGTAAATGCGCAAATCACCAGTTATAATGAATTGGTTTTGGAGCGGAATCGGATCTTAAACGGAGCGACCAAAATCAATCCCACAGTCACGGGACTGAATCAGCGAATAGAGCAGTTGCGCCAAACTATTATGGGAGGATTGGAGCGTACCGTAAACAGTTTGCAAATTGCACAACGTGGGTTGCGGCAACAGAGCAGTTTAATCGGTTCAGAGATCGCTAAAGTACCGGCGAAAGAGCGGCAGTTTCGGGACATCTCCCGGCAGCAAGAAATCAAAGAAGCTTTGTATATCTTTCTCTTGCAAAAGCGGGAAGAGAATTCATTGTCACTTGCAGCCACTTCCCCCAAAGCGAAGATCGTGGATTCGGCGTATAGTTTAAGTGTTCCCTTATCACCTAAACCTGAGTTTATTTTGGTGCTAGCCCTAATGGCAGGCTTGGTTATACCTCTATTAGTAATTTATATTCGACGACTTTTAAATAACAAGATTGAGCGTCGTGAAGATATTGAAAAATTGACGAAGAATATTCCGATCATTGGCGAGTTGCCAAGGATCGCCAAAGGAGAAAGTGATTTGATCGAAGAAAATGACCGTTCGGTTTTGGCCGAATCTTTTAGAATCCTGACGACCAACCTGCAGTATTTGCTGGTGAATGCGAAAAATGAAGGTAAAGGCTATTGTATTTATACAACCTCTACTGTCAAAGGAGAAGGGAAGACGTTTACCTCTATTAACCTAGCGATGACCCTAGCGAATACCGGGAAAAAAGTAGTACTGATCGGGGCGGATTTGCGAAATCCACAACTGCAGCGCTACGATACCGAGTCGAAGAGTTTGTTGGGTGTGAGTGATTATCTGGTGAATGACGATCATCAATTGGAATCGTTGATCCATGATTCGAAGTTTCATCCCAATTTAAAATTGTTTTTGTCGGGGAGTATCCCGCCAAATCCTTCAGAATTGTTGCGCCAGTCTAAGTTTGGGCGAATGCTCGATAAACTCAGAGAACAGTATGATTATGTCATCGTGGATACAGCCCCGTCTATGTTGGTAGCCGATACCTTCTTGATCAGTAAGTATGCCGACCTTATCCTCTACGTCACCCGTGCCGGGTATACCGAGAAAAAGCTGATCAACTTTGCGGTAGATTCGCAAAATGATGGGAAACTACACGACATTAGTTTTGTGATCAACGATGTGAAAACCGCCAATTTTGGGTATGGAAATAAATATGGATATGCCTATGGTCAGGATAAACCCTCTTTTTGGGAGCGGTTTAAAAACAGTTTTTAGACTTAAGTAGACTAGAGACTTTAGACACTAGATAAAAAAAAGGATGCTTTACGAGCATCCTTTTTTTATTGTTATTTTGCCCTTAATTCTGTCCTTCTCATTCTGGAGAAGGAGTGAGATGAGGAAAAGCCTCCCTTAGAAGGGAGGTTTGTAGGGAAGTTGTTAATGGATTCAAGATTCACAATTTAAGGTTAGCAATTAGGCTTGTCAATTCGTGTGGATGAAGACTCTTAGCTGGGTCTCATGGGTATTGAGAGGTCTTTTAATTCTGCATGCTTTTAGTAAACCGGGCTCCTCGATACAATCCTTCACGCTAGGGTGCTCAAGAATGACTCGAAGTGACACTCCGGATATGTATGCTTTCGGCTCAGGCGTCAATCCAATACTCTAAGCGCTGTGCTCGATACTATTTTTGAACTTATGCTCTTAAAAATCATAGTATACCCTACTGCTGGCTATTTCGGAGTGATGGTGCCAGCTGTTTCGGTCAAACAGTGCCACTTTAAAAGATACTGCAATTATATATAAAATTAATGTTACTGGTTCTTTAAAGCTCCTTTTCTTAGCGACTCACCTTTTAGGTCAATACGGTGTGAGGAGTTTACAATCCTGTCCAAGATTGCATCTGCGATAGTCCCTTCCCCAATAATATCATACCAAGCGGATACAGGTATTTGTGAGGATATAATTGTGGAAGCTTTGTTGTACCGCTCATCGATGATATCCATCAGGGTTTCCCTTGCGTGATTATCAAAACTCTGCAGGCCAAAGTCATCGAGGATTAGAAGG
>Ga0207888_100506_pt1 | contig 12267 bp, 10 predicted proteins | sample LinPmetageLP43_FD_184055 | JGI IMG/M metagenome (GOLD analysis project Ga0207888, IMG submission 184055) | Marine viral communities from the Pacific Ocean - LP-43 (SPAdes) | ecosystem: Environmental > Aquatic > Marine > Oceanic | place: Pacific Ocean | collected 2010-08-27 | reverse complement strand
GCTATTAAACAATTACGTCTTGATTTTAAATCAATTCGAAAACCAAAATATACATTTGAGCATGACAAAATTTCAACAAGCTATAAAGGCAATAGATAAAGAAAATTCTCAAGATCCTAATAGAGAACTTGTTGAAGGAAAAAGCTATCCTAAAGAGCTTTTATATTCTGAAAGAATGACGCGGCAATTACTTTTATTTGAGCCTAAAGCTTCAAAAGAACTACAAATTGCCGCACGAGCACAGCATATTTGTCGTTGGAAAAGTCCGCGGGAGGATTATCCTATGGATCGTATAGGCTATTTAAAATGGCGGGAAGATCTAAAAAAAATGCACGCTAAGCTTACAACCAATATCTTAGAACAATCAGATTTTGAAAAAGACTTTATTGATCGAGTTCAGTTTTTGATCAAGAAAAAACTCATAAAAAAAGATGAAGAAACTCAAACTTTAGAAGATGTGATCTGCCTGGTTTTTCTACAGTACTATTTTGAAGATTTTGCGTCAAAACACAAAGATGAAAAAGTCATAGACATCATTCAAAAAACTTGGTTGAAGATGTCTCAAAGAGGACAGGCAGAAGCTTTAAAACTTCCTTTAAATGATAAAACTTTAGAATTAGTAGGTAGGGCGTTAGCTTAATTAAAGTCTGTTTTAGTTTACCCGCCAATCGCGATCATACTGCGGTTATTGTTGTGCAAATCAGGATTGGTCAATTGATCAAAGTCAGTCATCCCGGCACGTACAGCTTTCTTTTTATTGAGGGCCAGGTCTATGAGCTCTTCTAGTTTTTCGCCTTCGCGAAAAGCTTTCAGAAGATTTGTTTCTTTATTAGAAAAAAGACAGTTTTTTAATTTTCCATCTGCTGTGAGTCTGATACGGTTGCAACTGTCACAAAAGGGATTGGTCACCGAACTTATGATACCAAAACTTCCTTTAAAACCTTCAACCTTAAAATTACGAGCTGTAAAATTTTGCTCATTTGCGAGCGGCTTTAAAGCTTCAATGCCAAAATAGTTTGTTACTCGATTTATGATTTCAGCTTGACTAACCAATTTATTTTTGTTCCATTCGTTTCCGTCAAAAGGCATAAACTCAATAAAACGCACATTGATATCTTGATTTTTAGTGAGTTTGATGAAATCTACAATCTCGTCCTCGTTAAAGTCTTTCATCAAAACTGCATTGATCTTTACATAAAAACCTTCCGTTACGAGTTGGTTGATATTTTCAAAAGCCTTTTTGTACTGATCTCTACGGGTGATTAACTTGAATTTTTCAGCATCTAAGCTATCTAAACTTACATTGATATCATTTAAGCCATAACGTTTAAAATCATCAATATAACGATGCGTTAACAATGCATTTGTAGTAATAGATAGTCTTACGGGCAGGTTTGATAAGCGTCTGAGAATATCAGTAAAATCTTTACGAACGAGCGGTTCACCGCCCGTTAGCCGTATTTTATCAACACCATTTGCTACAAAAACTTTAGCAAAGGCTTCTATCTCATCTGCGGTCATAAGATTTGACCGCGGACTCAACGGTATCCCGTCGTGCGGCATACAATAGGTGCAACGTAAATTGCACTTTTCGCTGAGCGAAATGCGCAAATAGTTATGCGTTCTGCCGTGTGTATCTGTTAATATTGAGGTTACGTTATTCATTTTTGTTGTGTTGAGCGCCTCTTAAGATTTTAAAGACATGCAATAAATGCGGGAAAACAGCATCCATAGATTCTTTTGCGCCATTAGTAGAGCCGGGGAGTGCAAGTACTAGACAATTGCCTAAAGTTCCCACTACGCTTCGCGAAAGCATCGCATACGGCATACGATCCTGGCCATATTTGCGTATGGCTTCTTCAACCCCAGGAATGCGTCGTTCAAGAATAGGTTCTAGAGCTTCTGGTGTTACATCGCGAATGCTTAAGCCAGTACCGCCTGTATATATAAGTAGGTTTACTGTCTCTGAAAGTTCTATTGCTTTGTTACGTATGGTTTGCAAATCATCTGGAACAATCTCATACCCCTGAATCTGTACATCATGAGACTGCAGGTTTTCAATAATAGCTTTCCCGGCTTTATCTTCTTTTTTTCCTTCAGAAATAGAGTCTGAACATACAATAATATGTGCGCTCAAGCGCGATGGATTCTGATCTTTAAAGCTGCTTTTGCCTCCTTTTTTATGGAGAAGCTTTACATTATTGATCTCGATACCTTTATCTATAGGTTTCAACATATCATACATTGTAAGCGCAATAACCGATGCTCCGTGCATTGCCTCAACTTCTACGCCCGTTTTGTAAACCGTTTTTATGGTTATCTCTATAAAAACGTTTAAACCTTCAATTTTATAATCAACCGCAGTGTATTCAATAGGTAGTGGGTGACAATCCGGGATGCTGGTATGTGTATTCTTAACCGCAAAAAGTCCGGCAGTTTTGGCCATTTCAAAAACATTCCCTTTCGGGACTGTATTTTTTTGAAGAGCCTCAATCGTTTCAATTTTGCTCACCGTGACCGTTGCTTGCGCAGTTGCTATACGTAGCGTGTTTATTTTATGGGTGATATCTACCATAATCTTATTCTGTATCTGTTGTTTACCAAAAATCCTTTAGACTAGCTGTTCACTTTCCACTGGTGAGTTTCATCTTCAAAGATCTCTTTCCCATAAATAGGCGTGCGATCTTTTACTTGATTGACTAACCATTCTGTTGCGGCATAAACTTCTTTTCTACGCTTTGCGGAAACAAAAACAAAGAAGCATACTTCGCCGGTTTTGATCGTACCCAGACTGTGATAAATATGCATACAAATCAAATCGAATTTCTCAAAAGCCTCTTCCCGAATCTCATGCAGTTTTGTATTTGCCAATTCTTCATAGCAGGTATATTCAATTGCAGCTACTTTTTTGCCGTCAACTTCATCTGCACGTACCTGACCTAAAAATATGTTATGCGCACCGATACTGGTTTTGGTCTGATGTTTAGCAATAGATTCTCCTATAAAATCGCTGGATATGGGACCGCTTATAAATACTTTTTTCATTATTACTGTTTTAAAACTGAAGCATTAGTAATTAATACTTCTAATTGAGAAGCACTCTCTTGAAGTGCTCTGGTATTTTTAAAATTATGTTCTTGTAATATAGTTTCAGCTTTTGCTGCTCGAATTCCACTTTTGCAGAAGACTAAATAGGCTTGCTCTTTATCCAACTGATTCAATGTTTCTTTAAAATTAGATAGGGGCAGCTCAAGAATATTTTGATGTTGTATTCGTGGGTGTTCATTCAATTCCCGAACATCTATCAATGTATACTTTTCTAATAGACTCGGATGGAATGACTCAGGTTCTATTTTTTCTGAAGTATATTCAGTATCGAAAAATTCGTGTGTAATTTCAATCTGTTCATTTTTAGAAAATTGAAACTTGTGCTGACTGGCAGTAAGCGTATTATATATCAGTAACTCTCCTGAAAGCACGTTCTCACTGCCTAAAATAATTTTCAATACTTCTTGTGCCTGCATCATTCCAATCAAACCTACACTCGTTCCTAAAACTCCTGCTTCAGCACAACTTGGCACTTCAATAGCTTTAGGGAATAAGCAACGATACGTAGGGCCATTACTATAATTAAATACTGAAACCTGACCTTCAAACCGGTGTATGCTTCCGTAAACAAAAGGTTTTCCTGTTAATACAGCGGCATCATTTATAAGATATCTAATTGCTATACGATCTGTTGCATCAACAATAATATCATATTTTTCAAATAGTTGTAATGCATTTTCAGCCGTTAAATATTCAGTATAGACAGTTATGCTGCAAGCCGGATTTTGGTTGTTTAGAAAAACTTGAGCTTCTTCAGCTTTAAACTTCCCTATAGAATTATTAGAAAATAAGATCTGTCTGTGCAAATTAGACTCTTCAACACGATCACCATCAACAATTCCTAAGTTTCCAATTCCAGAGGCAACCAGATAGGGGAGTAGAGCACAACCGAGACCTCCAGCGCCAATAACAAGCACTCGGGCTTCAGTCAGTTTTTGCTGACCTTTTTCTCCTATTTGAGGAAGTATTATTTGGCGTTGATATCTACTCATATTAGTTAGTTAACCACCTGCATAAGGAGGTAATAATGCAATCACATCTCCATCATTCAATTTTTTTGACTCTTCCTGATCTATCAAGACATCATTTATTGCCAGTTGAAACGGAATGTGACTTATAGGGTTATTTTGTTTCATTTGCTCTAGTAATTCATTAGAATTCTTCACGTCAATCTCTTGGGTTTCTTCGTGATTACCCATCACATCAACCAATTGTCCAAAATATTTTAGTGTAACTTTCATACTATTCAATTTGCTCCAGTTGTTTCAATTCTTCAGGAAAATTAATGTTGGTTAGTGACTTAGAGTCTTCTATTTCGATCTCCTGATACTGGTGTTCTTTTATAAAATTTATAAGTTTTAAACGGTCATTTTCTATAGCATTTTCTATAGCTGATAAAAGGCTTTTTGAATAAATCCCGACTAAAGGATGCCAGTTTTTACCAGAGGTTGCAAAAGATATTTTAGCATCATTTTCTGCCTTTTTCAAAAGGGTAAATAGTGTATCAACAGTTAGGAGTGGAATATCACAACTCAGCATAAAAACCTTTTCACTTTGTGTATGATTGAGCGCTGTTTGAATACCTCCCAACGGACCTCTGTCTTTATAATTATCACTAAGCAAAGGAAATCCAAAACTCAAGTAATCCTGATTATCTGTCACTAAAAAAATATTAATTGTAATTTTTTTTAAAGAACTGATAATATTAGTAATAAGTGGCTTATCTTGAAGTATTACTAAACCTTTATCTCTGCCCATACGGGAGCTTTTTCCTCCACATAAAATATAAGCTGGTATGTTAGCTAAAGCATTCATAAAACTAGCTTTTGACCTCTTTTAGCGTATTAAATTTTTCATTTAAAAATGCTTCACACGCTTTGTTTAGCGTTTCAAATTCTTCTATCATTTTGTGGCCATAATCTGTAATAGCCGTCCCGCCACCATCTTTACCACCAGTATTTGTAATTACGAGAGGTTGTGATGAGCTGGTGTTCATTGTGTTTATGAGATTCCATGCCTTTTTATAAGACATCCCGATGGCTTTTGCCGCAGCACTTATTGATCGTGTTTCGGCCACTTTTTTAAGTAAGATTACACGACCATAGCCTAAGAAAACTTCTCCTTCTTTTTCAATCCAAATTCTGCTTTTTACTTGTTTCATATTTAAAAGCTTAGATCTATATAATTTACCAGATCACCTGTCTTTAATGCAGTTTCTGTTTCAGGAACGACAAGTAAAGCATTGCTCAGAGCATAGGTGTTGAGCATAGAGCTCGCTTGCCCGGTGTAAGGTGTGATTTTAGTAGTTGAAACGCCCGCTTTTAAGAAGAGGGTTTTGCCAATCTTGTTGTTTATATCTTCAGTAAGTTCTGCTTTTCGTTCATTTAGGAAGGGTTTTAAACTACCCATTCTGCTATGTAAATGCGGTAATACATATATATAAAATGCCGTAAGGCTAGAAGCCGGATTACCAGGTAAGCCAAAAACTGATCTATTTTCAGTTGTACCAAACCATAAGGGTTTTCCGGGTTTTTGATTTACTTTATAAAAGTGTTCTTTAACGCAATTATTCAGTAATGCTTTTTGCACAAAATCATAATCACCTACTGAAATTCCGCCGGAAACCAAGAGAACATCAGAATGTTGTAGTGCTTTTTTAACTGCTTCTTGAGTGGCTGCTAGTGTATCTTCAGCTTTTGAGATTTGAACCTCAGTAATACCTATTCGGCTTAAAGCATTTTTAAGCATTATCCCGTTGCTCTCATAAATATGATTGGGTTTTAACGGGGTACCGGGTTTTTGCAATTCATTACCCGTCGTTAAAATTGTCACCGAAGGTTTGCGGTAAACTTCAATTTGCGTAATACCGAGACCAGCTAAAAAACCTATTGTAGCCTCATTAACCTGATGCCCTTTTTTAAGTACATGAGTTCCCTCGGTAATTTGCTCACCAACAGGTCTGACATTAGCTTTTCTATTTGGTAACCTTTCAAGAATGAGTTCGTCTCCACTACGTATGGTATGTTCTTGTATAACAACAGTATCAGCAGCATCAGGAACCGGTGCTCCTGTAAAAATACGAATTGCTTCTCCTTCTTTCAGGTCAGGGATTTGAGTATCGCCGGCTTGTACCTGCCCTACGATTTTTAATTGAGTTTTACCGGTATGAATAAAGGCATAACCGTCCATCGCAGATTGTCTAAAGGAGGGAAGGTTGATTGGTGCCATTAAATCTTCAGCTAAAAAATAACCGAACGTATTTTCAAGATCAACCGTTACAGTATCAAGTTGTTTTGCATTCTGAATGATAAGTTTTTGAGCTTCGGTTACTGAAATCATACATTTAAAGCGTTATGTCTTAGCGAATATAACGATATGTTTTAGCAGTTAGGTAAGGATTACCAGCTATTAACAGCTTTTTATCAATTTGAAATAACTTGCTAATTCATCGATACCTGTTTTCTTTGAAGCTTTTAGTTTTTTCTTAGTAGTCATCCCTATATTTTATGGTTAAATTGATTGAAAATAAATGGGAGAATTACAGCGTGTTTCTTCTCTGATTGTAAACGAATTAAAAGATCAAAATGGCTAACGACTTTAAGAGAAATGTATCTATAACGGGAATTGAAGAATTTACTAATATAAGATTAGGAGAACCTGTGCGTGATGCAGCAGGAATGCTGGGGGTTAAGGAAGCGCTGAAACACGGCTTTAAAGAAATGGGTGTTTTAAGATCTATGGGTGCATTGCTCAAAATGAATCAGAAAGATGGTTTTGATTGTCCCAGTTGTGCGTGGCCAGATCCTGAAAACAGATCTCCGGTAGCTGAATATTGTGAAAATGGAGCCAAGGCACTAGCTGATGAAGCAACTACTGCAAAGGCAGATGCTGGTTTGTTTAAAAAATGGACGGTTGAAGAATTATCTCAACTTTCGGACTACGAACTCAATAAATTTGGGCGTTTGATAGAGCCATTAGTTCTTAGGCCCAATAGTGTGCACTATGAGCCAATTACCTGGACAGAAGCTTATGGTTTAATCGCTAAACACCTTGAAAGATTAGATCATCCTGACGAAGCGATCTTTTATACGTCTGGCCGCTCTAGCAATGAAGCTGCATTTTTATACGGGATGTTTGCTAGAGCTTTTGGTACTAATAATATGCCCGACTGCTCCAATATGTGCCACGAGTCTAGTGGTGTAGCGCTGGGTGAAACTTTAGGAATAGGTAAGGGGTCAACTGTTTTAGAAGATTTATATGAAGCTGAAGTAATCATCATTGCTGGTCAAAATCCGGGAACTAATCATCCGCGTATGATGTCTGCTCTGGAAAAATGTAAAAATAACGGAGGAAAGATAATCAGTATCAATCCGCTGGAAGAGTCAGGGTTGGTGAATTTTAAAAATCCGCAGCATTTAAGTGGCACCCTTGGTGGTGGCGTGCAGATGGCAGATTTGCATCTTCCCGTACAGATCAATCAGGATATTCCGCTGATGAAATTGATTCTTAAAAAGTTAGCCACTTTAGATTCTATAGATCAAAAGGTTTTTGACCATGCTTTTATAGAAAAATATACCGCCGGTTATGATGCGTTTTTAGAGGACATCATGCAATACGATGAAGCAGATCTGTTAGCCCGTGCCGGTGTGCAGGAATCTGATGTGAACAAAGCCGTAGCAATGCTTCGTAATTCTGAACGAATTATTGTTTGCTGGGCTATGGGATTAACTCAACATAAGAATGGTGTAGAAAATATACGAGAGTTTGTAAACCTGTTATTATTAAAAGGAGCCTTAGGAAAACCTGGCGCCGGTACCTGTCCGGTAAGAGGTCATAGCAATGTACAAGGTGACCGTAGTGTGGGTATTCAGCATTTTGTTGACGAAGCGATGAATGCGCGGATAAAAGAATTTATGTATTTTAATCCGCCTACCAAAAAAGGATTAGATGTGGTTGAGTCTATGGAAGCGATGCACGACGGCAAAGCAAAAGCATTCTTTTGCCTAGGTGGGAATTTCCTGATGGCCGCCTCAGACACAAAATATACCGCTGAAGCCATACAGAACTGCGAGCTTTCAGTACAAATAAGTACAAAACTTAATAGAACCCATTTGGTTACTGGCAAAACGGCTTTGATCCTACCAACACTAGGACGTTCCGAGAAAGATAACATCAAAGGAAAACAGCAATACTTTACCGTAGAAAATAGTATGGGAAAAGTGAGTCAGTCTAAAGGAATTCTAAAACCAGCTTCAGGAAATGTAAAAAGTGAACCACTTATAATTGCCGAGATAGCCGATGCCTATTTTAAAAGTAACCATCCTGTAAATTGGATGGCAATGGGAGAAGATTATGGGATTATAAGAGAATATATTGACCTCGTAGCTAAAGGCTTTAATGATACTTCTAAGCGCTCTGAAGGTCACGGGTATTATTTGCCTAACAATGTGCGTAATCTTGATTTTAGTATGCTTCCGGGAGGGAGAGCACAAATTACGGTTAATAAGTTACCGCAGCATACTTTAGCAGAAGATGAATTTATGTTGATGACCATTAGATCACATGACCAGTTCAACACGACAATTTATGGCCTTGACGATAGATATCGTGGAGTTTATAATGAACGTCGAGTAGTTTTTATGAACCAAAAGGATATGGATAAACTTGGTTTGCAAAAATTAGATGTGGTTGATATCACAAGTGAATATGATGGCATACTGCGTAAAGCGAATAAATTTCTAATGATACCTTATAATATCCCAAAAGGGAATATCGCTTCATATTTTCCCGAAACTAATATTTTGGTTCCGTACAATCATTTTGCAGAACGTAGTCAAACACCAATTAGTAAATCTGTGAGAGTGAAAATTCATAAACAAATCAAAAAAGTAGATGAATTGGTTTAAAAAAATCTAATAACACCCGATATTTAATCGATTTACCTACTATATTTAAGTTATAAATTATTGATAATGCTAATTGAATTTAACCTTAGTAATAGTATTCATTAAAAGAATTATTTTGAAATTAAAAGTATTCATTTCTTTTGTTGTTCTTGCATCTATAGCAAGCGCTACATTTTTAATAAGCTGGAAGGATAAACCCCTTAACCTTGTTCAAAGTGAAAGTACTGCGATCAATCTATATTTAGATTCTAAAACAACCTTTCAATATATAGACAATTTCGGGGCATCTGATGCTTGGTCTGTACAGTTTGTGGGTAGAAACTGGCCCTTATCAAAACGCGAGAAAATTGCAGATCTGCTTTTTAGTACAGAAAATGATAGTTCTGCTAATCCTAAAGGAATAGGCTTGAGTCTCTGGAGGTTTAATCTAGGTGCAGGAAGCGCAGAACAGGGTGATGAAAGTGGTATAAAAGATGAGTGGAGAAGAGCTGAATCTTTTTACGGAGAAGGTGATACTTATGATTGGGATAAGCATCAAGGGCAAGTGTGGTTTGCAAATGCTGCAAAACAGAGAGGAGTTAAAGATCTTTTGCTTTTTTCCAATAGTCCGCCGGTTAAATTTACACGTAATAATAAGGCCTATACTAGTAATAAAAACAGATCTAATCTCAGAGCTAAGAATTATAGCGACTTTGCTAAGTATTTGGCAGACGTAGCGCAACAATTAGAGAAAAATGGCTTAAAAGTAAATTATATAAGTCCGGTTAACGAGCCTCAATGGGACTGGGCAGACGGTGGTCAGGAGGGTACTCCATTTTGGAACCATGAGATTTCAGATTTAGTACGTGCTTTAGATTATGAATTAGAAAGCAGAAACCTGGATAATACATTTATAGACATCGCAGAAACGGCTCAAATTAACTATCTAACAGAGTCTGGAAACAAAACGGGTAGAGGAGATGTGATTAATTCATTTTTTGATAATTCTTCAGAAAATTACTTAGGACACCTAGCACACGTGAATCCAGCAGTTTCGGCACACAGCTACTTTACAACTTCACCTTTTAAAAATATGGTGAAGCAACGTCAAGATTTAGGTGATGCAATTGCAGAAGTTTCAGATTTACACTTTTGGATGAGTGAATACTGTATTCTGGGTGATAATAATGGTGAAATAAACGGAAACGGTAGAGACTTAGGAATGGATTCAGCATTATATATGGCTCAGGTGATTCATAGTGATCTCGTTTTTGCAAACGCAAGTGCCTGGCATTGGTGGACTGCTATTTCTGCTTATGACTATAAAGACGGTTTGGTTTATATTGACAAGAACAAATATGATGGTAATTTTTATGAAAGTAAAATGTTATGGGCTTTAGGTAATTACAGCAGGTTCATCAGACCGGGATATCAACGAGTAGCCCTTAAAGGATTTGAGCAAGATATACTTAATGAAGATTTCGTTTATTCAGCATATAAAAGTCCTGATGATTCAAGAACAGTACTTGTTTTTATCAATTCTGCTTTAGAAAACAAAATAATCAACCTCAACTTTGAGGAGGAAGTAAAACCTTTTACGGTTGAAAGTTATGTGACATCAGAGGGTTCTGATCTTGAAAAAATACAACTCTTTAAACATGAAGAGTTAAGAATTCCATCACGTTCAGTAACTACCATAATACTAAATACTGAATGAACCAGCGAAAAATAAAAACACCTGTTTAAATGTTAATTACAAGTGTGTTATTTTACCATTAAACAGCAACGAGACCTCAATTTTATTGAGGCTTTTTTTTATCAGCTAAAATCAATTAGTACTAGAACTAGTATATCATTCTTCTTCAGAGTTTTTCAATTTGCTATTCCACAATTTGATTTTGAAGTGAAGTTTTTGTTTTCGTTTTTTCACACTCTCTTGATCTTGAAGGAGGTTGATGTAGAATTTAGCACCAGCCTCATCAAAAGTGGTCTTTTTCGGTAATGAAAGTCCGTCATTTGACTTTAAATTCTTCCAAGGCACAGAAAACCAAATATTGACATAGTCATCTAGTTTGATTGTTCCTTCAGCAAAAACCTGAATTGCAGAAGATTGAATTTCAGTCCGTGGAATAATTATTTCCCCATTTACCACTTTAAAGGTTTGATTAATAGGTCTAAACTCTAATTCTTTAAAGCGATTTTCTTTAAGTAAAACAACACTTTCCATCAAAGGTTTGTAGTTATGCAGCGTGAGGTTTTGAAGATTCAACTGCAGTTCACCATTTAGACTATCAGGATTTAGCGTTCCATCATTATTGAGTACTCCTGTTGCAAGAAGATTCAAGTTTATTATTCCACCCAGTTTAGCTATGTCCTCTAAGTTTTTACTCCCAAAATACTCAAGACCTTCAGCAAATTTTTTAATATCTACGTTAGTTGCATCAATAGTAAGAGATACTGGTAAATTATTGGGTTCAGATATATTGGCAACAGCTTCAATATGCAATTTACCCTCATAGAAGTCAATATTGCTTTTTTGAATTTTCAGATTTTCTTTATTGTCAAAAAGGAGGTACGTGTCAAAATCTGTCAGCCTTAAATTTTTATGAATGAGTGTATCAATTGCAATGTTTCCCTGTGGATAATAGGAGTCATTAATGGTATTCAGAATATCCTTTAGGTTTTGAATCTTTAGGGGGTTTTTGTTTAATCTGTCTTTATTTTTTTTTCTCGAATCAAAAAGAGTCACAACATCTGCAGTGTTGAGATAGGGGGAACTGATATCAAAAGTTGAAATGTGCTCTTCATTTTCTATTGAATTATTGATGAAATCAGAGAAATTATTAATAGATCCAGAAACACGCAATGCACTTTTACCGGGCAGGTTTATATTTAAAGTTTCGAGATTAGCAAAATCGTTATTGATCTCTAAGCGAAGACTATCTATAGGTATCTGAATATCTGCTAACGGAAAATTAACTTTAGAATCTACCAATTTTAAACTTCCTGTTGCATCTGTATTGAAAATGGCTAAGTCTGAAGCTTCCCCGTTGTACTCACCTTCAAACTCAAATTTTCCCGACTCAAATATAAAATTGATTGTTTTTAAATAGTCATTAAGGTCAGTAGTATTGCCCGAAGCATTTGCCTTAAATTTAAAATCGAATGGGCTTTCATTACCGTTTTCAATCTTTTTTAATGATCGAATGCTTCCGGTCAGGGAAGCTTGAGAATTTTTGTAGTTGACATTGAGGTAATCTAATTTTAAAACCGA
>Ga0207888_100504_pt1 | contig 12293 bp, 5 predicted proteins | sample LinPmetageLP43_FD_184055 | JGI IMG/M metagenome (GOLD analysis project Ga0207888, IMG submission 184055) | Marine viral communities from the Pacific Ocean - LP-43 (SPAdes) | ecosystem: Environmental > Aquatic > Marine > Oceanic | place: Pacific Ocean | collected 2010-08-27 | reverse complement strand
ATTCCTCTTTCTTCATAATGGTGTAAAATTTAAAGTTAAAAAAATAGCGGGGGCATGCCCCCGCTATTTTTAGTTACACATTTTATGAGATAGTGCTAAATAATATTTCAAGGCTTTTTTGTTAGTCTAAGATTTCCATTAAATCTTCATAAGTAATTGTTTCTTCATCATTACTACGCGGTAAGTTTGAAGTATATAAAACATTTACTCGTATAGCTTTAAGTCCTACTACTCCTTGAACATCTTCGAGTTCCAGATATTCAATTTCAGAGCCTAAATATTCTTTACGCTGCAAGTAGTTAATATAACGGGTATATTCCTCTGCATCGGTATCCTGAGAATAAATAATGGCTATTTTACCTTTTTGTGTTATACGCTCATCTGTTCCTTTAACAAGAGCTTTATCTATACGCTTTTTGATAATTTCATATCGTGCGTTATATGTACCATCAACATCAAATTTCTTCTCGTCCATTCTATATCTAATAGACAAAGTGGTGCTGAACACAAGAATCAATGAAGCAGCATCTAATTGTAATTCTGCTCCTTCTTGTTTGTGATAGAAGTGATTTTCCATCTCACACATCGTACAAAGCTGCCACAATCTAAGGTTGTATAAATACACTTTGTTAAATTTCTCCTTAGGAGTCATAGATGCACCGATGTAGATATTATGATCTACACCATCTGTCTTATAACGCTCAAAATAATGCGGAAAAATTTGTTGTGCTTCTTGTTGTTTTCTATCTAAAAAGGTTGCTAGATTTTGATTAATCAGCTGAACCGTATCATCATAATTTTTACGGTTTTGATAAATCAAACCAGTATCTTTATTAATAGATTCTTTATAATTATCAATCTCTCTTTTCAGCTCAGGTATTTTAGTGTTAAGATGACTCAATAAAGGATTCACCTCTTCTTGAAGTAATGCGAAAACTTCACTTTCACTATTGGCATTCAATCTTTCCTTTATCTCTTCAGTAAACTCTTGAATTCTAAACTTTACCTGCTCATAAATAGGTATTGGATTAGATTCTAATGCTAGATCAAGAATACCGTGAACCATCTCTAACTGAATCAAAATATCTTGCTGAATGGCTTTATTACGCTCGTCTGAAGAGCCAACTATATCTATCTGCCCATAAAGTGGATAAACATCCTCAAAGGCTATATCTTTAAATGCAGCAAATTTACCTGCATTTTGATTATTTATAAATCGCTTAGCTTCCTCTTCAAAAATCCACAATACACTAGGATGAATACTTGTACATTCATTTTGAATAACTGCCTTTATTCTATTCTCTTCTTCAAACTTTTTTCGTTCTACAGTTGAGATAATATAGGGTAATACATCGTCTAATTTTGTTGCATTAAGACTATGTAAAGAGTTTCTTTTAGAAGATGCTAATTCTAGAACGGCTAGTAATTCATTACCCAATGTTATTGGTGCAAGCATACAGCTTTTAATATTCTGTTTTAATAAATTTTGAGCTAGTACTTCATTTTCATTCTTTCTAGCATAGTCCTCCACATCGGGGATTACAAAATATTTTTTATCATGTATCAACGTATTATAAGAGCCGTCGCACATACTTTGACGACAATCAGAGCGAGTTTTCTCATTAAGAATAAAGCTTGTTGCATCACCGTCACTCATTCTCGTAAAAAGGTCTTCTTCCTTATCAAATTCTGTAAACCCTACACGTAAATCAGGAATATTAAAAATAGAACTGAATATATTTTGAAACTGCTTTGCAGTATTTCCCTGCTTTAAATTTTTTCTAGAAAGCAATGTGCTTTTTAAGTCTGATATAGAATCGTCAACAGTAACATCTGTAAGGTTTAAAATAGTAATACCCTTAAGAATCCAACTTTGAGGCGGAAAATATTCCTTCCACAGAGACACATTGTCTCCATTTTCTATCAGCCTGTCTACAATTTCTGGAGTGATTTCAATAGAAATATCTGTAGGTTCACAAAATGTAAAATCCGCATTCATTGACGCTCTGTAAGTACGTATAACTCCATTTTTATCAGGAATCTCGTAAAACATAGGTCTCTTAAAATCTATATCGTAGTTATAATAACTATTCAAAATAACCACACATCCTATGATGTAGTAATAATTAGGATCCAGATTTCTAATAGCCAAATCAAAATCTTCTCCTGCATCCTCAATAATTGAAGCAAATCTTCGGGTAGGATTGAATATCTTATTCTTAAAAGGAATTGTAGCTGCTTTAATTTCATTTTTAGTTAAGGCAGCGGGAAAGAGATTATCAAGTAGCGTACTTAGAGTTTCTTGGAGTTCATCAATCTTCTCAGAGTCTTCAATACCATCTATAAGTTCAGGGAAAGATTCTGCATATTCCAGAATAGATTTTAAATAATTCTTAGTCACCTCATTTTTAGATTGGTGCATACGCTTTGTAAGCATCTCTAAAACTTTAGCGAAACTTAGCTGTATCTGTAGTGGAAACTCATCTAAATCTTCCATATCCTTAATCTTTACATTCAAAATACTAAAATAGTTCTGAACCCGTTACTATTGGTTTGTCTTTAACATAGGTTTAAACTTACATTATAATCTGTCAAATATCGAGCCCACTTGATATAGCTAACATAACTTCTAAGAAAACTTAAAATCACGTATATTGCAGCACAACTAAATCTAGATAAGAATGAATAAATTTTGTTTACTAATTGCGGCAGCAATTTTACTTATATCCTGCGGCTCTGATGCCGGTTTTAAGATTAACGGTACCACACCAGATATTAATAACGGAACCAATGTTTTCTTACAGAGAATTGATGCAAATAATCAATTACAAAACATCGATACGACTGTTATTAAGGAAGGAAAATTCAGCTTTAATCCTGAACCCGTTAGTGCTCCAGAAATGATGGTTTTAACTTTTGAAAGCGCTCGCGGAAACGTAATACTTATTGCTGAAAATGAAGAGATTACTGTAAAAGCTTATAAAGACAGCTTATATACTTCTGAAGTTAACGGTGGTGCTGAAAATGACTTTTTTAAACTCTATTATGACGATGTGGTTGCATCTAATAAAGAGAAGCAAAAATTACAACAAGAAGGGATGGCTGCAATGCAAAGCGGCGACACGTCAAAAGTAACCATCATTCGTAACGAGTTTGACGCTATTAATGATGCGGATACACGCAGAAGAATTCAATTAATTGAAGAGCATCCCAGCGAATTTGTAAGTGTTATCATTTTATCTGATTTAGTAGGTACACAGGCTATTGAAGCTGATAAAGCTGAAGAATTATTTGAAAGTCTTGATGATAATCTAAAAGAAATTGACAAAGGTGTTAAGCTTAATGAAATGATCGCTAAGTTAAAGTCTCAAGAAGCTGCTGCTTCTCAAGCAGAAATAGGTAACAAAGCACCTTCTTTTACCGCTCCTACGCCAGATGGCTCAGAATTGGCTCTAGCTGATGCAATGGGTTCTAAGTATACGATTATAGATTTCTGGGCAAGCTGGTGCAAGCCTTGTCGTCAGGAAAATCCTAATGTGGTTTCTGTTTATAACACGTATCACGACAAAGGATTAAACATTATCAGCGTTTCTTTAGATCGTGCTAGTGACAAAAGCAAATGGCTTACTGCCATAGAAAATGATAAAATGGACTGGTATCATGTTTCAAACCTTATGGAATGGCAAGATCCTGTAGCTCGCAAATATGGGATAACTGCAATACCAGCAACGTATCTCATTGATGCAAACGGTACTATTATAGATAAAAATTTACGTGGAGAAGCTCTTGTTTCTAAAATACGAGAACTTTTAGGCGAAGGATAATTTTCTAAAAGACCTTAAAAAAGCAAAAGCCCTGAACATTGAGTTCAGGGCTTTTGCTTTATAGGAGAAAAAAACTTATTATTTCTTCAGTTCAAAAGCCTGAACCTTAGCATTATTATTACCTACTAGTATAATTTCTTTTCCCTGAACTTGAAGCGGTACAATACGCTTTACATCGCCATTTGCAAAGAAACCAGAATCTTTAGAGGTTTTTACCTTAAAAGCTCCTGTTCCATCTCCTAAAAGTAAAACACCGGTACCGCTATCTGCACGTGGTGTTTCGATCTCTGAAACAAATAAGTTACCAGCAAGCAAGGCATCCAGATTTCCGTCATTATTAAAATCTTGAACGATTATATCATTTACAGGGGCAAGCTGCACTTCTGTGGGAAGTTTATGAACCTTAAAATTACCTCCCGTATTTTCTAAATAGATAGTATTAAAAGTATCTGCTGTATAGTGCAAAGATTTTTCAAGATCTTTTTTACCATAAACCTCATCGATTTCTAAGGAGGCAAAAATATTATATTGCTTAATCTCTTTTTTTAAACTTGGAATTTGCTCTGAAGAACATGAAAATCCACGTAACGGGAAATGTCCATCGCCATTGTAATAACCTAAGACAATATCGCCTTTTCCGTTATTATCAAAATCATCGTAATAAATATCAAAAGGTTTTTCTACTGTGGTCTGGTATTTATAATTAGCACCCAGGTTCCCAATAATAAAATCCTCGTCACCATCATTATCAAAATCTCCCTTTCCTATACTAAACCACCAGCCTGAAGTTTCTGCCAAAGCAGCTATTTCTCTCTTGGTAAGACGACCATTTTCATTCTCAAAATAGGTAATTGCCATCCACTCGCCTACGACCAATAAATCCAAGTCTCCATCGGCATCAACGTCAGACCAGACTGCATCGGTAACCAAGCCTAAGTCTTTAAATTGTGGAGCTAGTTCTTCAGTAAGGTTAGTGAGTTTTCCATTTTCATTAATGAGTAACTGGCTGGTTGCCGGTAGCGGATATTCGTGCGGTGTTATTCTTCCACCAATAAAAAAATCAACATCTCCATCTCCTTCATAATCGACTGCGATAACTTTAGAACCACTTTCCGCTAGGGCGTTTTCAATCTCTTTTTTGATGAAAGATCCTTTGGTATCATTCTCATAATAGCGATCCAGATAAAAGTCTGAACCCTTAACTTCTTCATTCCCTCCACTTACTACAATTAAATCTTGAAAACCATCACTATTTACATCGGCAAATACTGCATCAAGATCCTCTTGAGAAGCATCGTTTTTAAAAACTTCTGCAAGTAATTCTTTAAAGCTTCCATCTGTTTGCTGAATATAAACTGAACCGGGAAAACCGGCAGCACCGCCTATATAAATATCCTCTAACCCATCATTATTGATATCACCTTTTGCCATTGCAGGACCAAATTGTGATAATTTATGTGGAAGCAACACCTGCTCTTCAAAATCATCATAATCATTTTCAGGTGTTTTCACTTTTATAGGAAATTCTGAAGTTACATCCTTAAAATGAGCATTTGTTAACCCAAAACTGTAAATAGACTTTCCATTTTGCGCGTTTTCCTCAGTAACACTCAGCTGTTGATTTGCCTCGACATTTTTTAAACGCATTTGCTTCCCGTTAGGCCAAGAAACTATAACACTATCAACACTAGTTGAAGCACCAAGACCAAAATGTGCCACTTGTTCACTGGTAGAATAGATACCCCGTACGTTTGTCAACTCTTGCATTTGGGTATCACCGTTAACATAAACCGAAACACGCGCCCCCAAAACAGCTAAATTATTTTTATCAACCGGTTTAATTCTCAAATAATTGCTAGATGCTTGCTGATCTGAATTGTTGCGATAAATGAATGCTTCTGCATTTATGTTATTAACCACGATGTCAAGATCGCCGTCGTTATCTAAATCTACATAAGATGCACCATTAGAAAAAGATGCCTGATCCAGCCCCCATTCTTGTTGAACCTCAATAAAATCAAGATTACCAGTATTTTTAAAAGCAAAGTTTTTTAAAGGTTGAGACGGAATTAATTCAACCACCTTATCTACATCTAGAATATCAAAAATAGTTTTGATTCCGCCACCATCAGGGTGCTTGAGAACCCAATCATGAGTAAGCTTGTTAATGTAAGCCGCAACCTCTTTATCTGCATCTGTATTTCGTATGTCTCGCAAAAGACCATTGGTAACATAAGTGTCTTTTAATCCATCATTATCAAAATCTGCAATTAGATTTGCCCAGCTCCAATCAGTAGCTGCCATACCGGTATACTGACCTATATCGCTAAAGCTTCCATTACCGTTGTTAAGTTGTAATGTGTTATACATATATTGATAATAACCGCCGTCACTCACAACTTTCCAAAACGATTTTGGGTTCATTCCGCTCATATTAGATTTTAGACGATAATTGTCTTTAGCAACCATATCTACCACAAATACATCAAGAAGGTTGTCATTATTCAAATCTGCAGCATCCACACCCATACTGTAATATGGGATGTGTTGTAAGGCTTCTTCAGTTTTATATGAAAAAGTTCCGTCTTGATTATTAATGAAAAGAAAATCTGGTGCTGCAAAATCGTTCGCAACATATAAGTCTGTCCAACCATCGTTGTTAAAATCACTTGCTGAAACTGCATTAGGAAATCCTGTGATTGAAACTCCGGCTTGTTCTGAGGTTTCGATAAATGAAGTTCCGTTATTGTTTTTAAAGAGTTTTAAATGATATTCTTCTTTTCTCAACTCTGTCCCAGAGAAAATTGAATAACTACCCGGGTTTGGTGGTTGCGTGAGTAACAAAAGATCAAGGAAACCATCTTTATCATAATCAAAAAAAGTTGCGTGACGCGTGCGTTCATTATCAGCTACACCATATTCCGCTCCGCGTTCTGTAAACGTATTATTCTGATTATTTATGTATAATAAATTCTTACGCAATTCTGGCTTGTCATCATAAAGCTCTCTGCTCACATAAATATCTTGAAAACCATCGTTATTAACATCTGCAATAGTGACACCTGTAGACCAACCACCGTCAAACTCAATTCCGGCTTCCTTTGTAATTTTTTTAAACTTTAAATCACCTTGATTCAAATAAAGTTCGTTAGCAACTAAGTTCCCTGCAAAGAATAAATCCTGTAGTCCGTCATTATTTATATCAATTACCCCTACTCCTGCTCCACCATAAAAATTAGCGTAAATCAGAATATTTTCAGTCTGAGAATCTTTTAAAGTATTCACAAAATCGACTTCGGTCTCAGATGCAGGTAATAAATCAAAAAGTTTTGTTGCTTGTGCATTTGCTGTAGTAGAAATAAACGCAGAAACAGAAAAAATCCACAGTGCAATTAAAGAGAATCTCTTTATCATAATTAATCTATTAATTAAGAAACTAATTTATAAAAAAAGGAGGGCTATTGCCCTCCTCTAATTTTTATACTATAAATCTTAGAAGACAACTGATATTAGTTGTTATCCCACCATACATTAACTGTCCATACATCTCCTCCCATTGCTGAAGCAGCAGCAGAATAGTTTTCAGGATTGTAGGTAGACTCATCTGCAGGATAGATTTGTCGCACAGGTATGGTACCGTTAGAAAAGTTTCCTATATAATTTACAGGAGTTAATTCTGGATATGCAGATCTTCTCCAGTTTGACCAAGCTTCTGTAAAGTTACCAAGTAAACCGGTAGTCGCCCAGTATTGAATGTTGATCATTTTTAATGAAGCTTCTGTAGAAGAAACATCTAAAGGATTAGCAGCCACATATGCTGTAATATCTGCAGTAGCGATCTGCGAACCTCCATATTTATTGATCGCAGTCATTGCTCCACTTAATCCGTCAGCATAATACTCAGCAGCTGTGCCTCCTACATTATAGCCTCTTACTGCAGCTTCAGCAAGTAATAACTGGGTTTCTGCATAAGTCAATACAAATACAGGAGCCTCAAGATTACGATACATAGAAGTTGGTCGAGAATATGCTCCAATTGGTGCATCAGAATCACCTTCACCGTTTGCGTCAGTAGGGCCTGGATAGTCTGGTGCATTAGAAATATCTGTAGCTCCTCCGTTAAGGTCATAACCGTTAGGCATTCCTAATTGAATTGCAGGGTCTGAATCTCCACTTAAACTTGCATCTTGATTAGCCGCTAAACCAGCTTCAGGAACCTCAGCAATTATACTCAAACGAGGATCATCTGTTGAGTTTAAGTAATCGATCATTACATCAGACCAGCGTACTTCATAGTAATCTGAAGCTGTTGCCAAAGCGGCACTGTTACTGTTGTGAAAACCAGTTGAATTATCGGTTAAAAGAATCGCTTCATCAGCGGTAGAAGCAAACACCCCACCTGCAGCGGCAGTTTCTACATAAGATTGTGCAAGAGATTCGTCTACATTTACTAAGCGCATAGCCATTTTAAGCATCAAAGAATATCCAAATTTTTTCCATTTGCTAATATCCCCATCATAAAAAATATCATTAGTAGGGCTATCTGCAGAAGCATCTAGTGCGCTAATTGCAGTATTCAACTCTTCTAATAATTGAGGATATAATTCTTCTTGCTTATCATAAGAAGGTCTTGATATACCATCTTCTAATTGCAATGCTTCATTGTAAGGCACATCACCATACACATCAGACATAAAAGCAATAGACTGAATTTTGACAATATCCGCAATATTAGCAAGGTTAGGATATCCTTTATCTATTGCGAGCTTTTTCATCTGATACATCTCTGAAGCAACACGATAGTTATCAGACCATATACTTGCAGCATATCCCGGTGTACTACCAGAAGGCACATATTTATCTGCATTGGTATAATAGTTTGCAATAGTTGATGTAGAAGCCATTAACTGCACCCACATAGATTGGAACAGAATAGGGCCTCTATATCCCGTTGTACTGTTTGCATATTTATATAGTGCGTCTGGTAATATAAGATTAGGATCAAAAATTTCACCTGAAGCTTTATCGGGATCTGTATTAATTTCCGTGAAGTCGCTATCACAAGATGCTAATCCCAGAACTACAACAGCTGTTATAAGTTTTATATATTTTTTCATTTTACTTTATTTTGAAATTTACGTTTAGACCAAGAGATCGTGATGATGGTAAACTACCTCCTTCAATACCTAAGAAGTTTACTGTTGAACCAAAACTACTTTCAGGATCTATGTTTTCTGCTTTACGCCATAAGATCGCAAGGTTACGAGCTACAAGAGAAACCCTAATTCCTTCAAAGAATTTCACATTGTCAAACATCTCAGAAGGGAAAGAATACCCTAAAGTAACTTGTCGTAACTTGATAAAATCACCATCAACTACACTCTTACTATTAATTCGCTGAATTTCATTTTGATAATATGTCTGAGCATCTACAGTTACTCCATCATTGGTTAGACCGTTCTCACGACCAACTAAAGTAGCTTTACTTAAACCGTTAAAACGAGCATAGTATTCTGTTGCCGATAGTACTTTATTACCGTAGTTAAAATCAACTAAGAAAGCCAGATTGAAGTTTTTATAAGAAAAGTCGTTATTAAAACCACCGTAAAACTTAGGTAGCACCTGGCCAAATGATTTTAACTCACCACGTACCGGTAAACCTTCAGAATCGTATTGAATACTTCCGTCATCATTATAAGCATAATCATAGGCTCTAATTTGTGGGCCAGCTTCTCCTACAACCATAGCTGTTGTTGCCGCTCCTACAACTGCTCGGTTTGTACCTAGAGTTAATGGATTATTATCTGTATCTGTTTGAAGTACTTCATTTTTCAAATAGGTAAAGTTAAAAGAAGAATTCCAAGAGAAATTCTCTGTAGTTACAGGAGAACCGGTTAATAAAACCTCTAAACCTTTGTTTTGAAGTGAACCAGTTGCTACAACACCTTTATTAAAACCAGATGCCGCGCTATAATTTGCGTTATATATCTCATCATGCGAAGTTTTAACAAAATACGCTAAATCCAAACCTAGCTTATTATTAAACATTTTCAAGTTAAGTCCAACTTCAAATTCATCAAGGGTAAAAGGCTTTAGTGCTAGATTAGGTAGATCGCTAGGGCTAGAACCCGTAGCAACTCCATTTATAGAATTACCAGCAGTGTAGTAAAAACTTGTTCCATATGCTGACCCAGGTTCTCCACTGGTAACTGCATATGACGCTCTTAACTTACCAAAGCTTAAAGCATCTATATTGAGAAAATCATCAAAAATAAAAGATGTTGTAACCGAAGGAGTAAAGATACTGTTATTATTCTCAGGTAGAGTTGAATAAACATCATACCGACCAGTAGTAGTAACAGTTAAGAAATTTTTATAACTAAAATCAAAAGAATAATATCCTGACTGAACCTCTTTTTCTTCATAGTCGTATGACCTACCAATATTTACCACATTTAAAGGAGAATATAAATATGGGAAGATAAACGGACCACCACTTACTCCTACAGTCTGATACTTGTTTCTTCTCAAAGTAGCACCTGCCAAAGCATCAACTTCAAAGTCTTCTGTAATATTAAAGTTAGTTCCAAAAATACCATCAATATTTAGTTCTGATCGGGTAGACTGTCCTTTTCCGCTCAAATTTCCGTTTGAATTTGCTTCTGATAAATAAGCTAAACCATAAGGATCAACACTAAAAAATGTATCATTAGAGGTATCATTACCTAAACGTAATAAAGCATAAGTGTTATCGGTAAAACTATATTTAGAAGATAATATTGAAATAAAACGCTTACGGGTAGGGTCGTTAACGCCTTGATTTGTGATGAAATAAGGGTTTGTTGCATAGGCATCATCGCTAAAAATGATCTCTTGACCATTCTCATCAAAACCTGGTGCAAAAATCGTATGATCTACGTTAGGTGCTAATAAGTAAAAATTTGTTGGGTTTTTAGGACCGTCACTTAAAAAAGGCTGGTTATCATAACGCTCATCAGTATAATTTACTGTTGCTGAAACATTTAACTTATCTGTGATATTTTGATCAGCTGTAAGGTTTACTGTTATACGGTCAAGACCACTATTTGGAACTATTGACTCTGAATTTAAATTGGATAATGAAAGTCTAAAAGAACCATCACCTACGCCTTTAGAAACTGAAAGTGTATTGGTAAATGTATTACCTGTATCATAAAAGTCGATATAACTGTTACCGGCTTTGCTATACGAATACGTATTACCATCATAACCTAGAACATCACTACCATCTAAACGCGCTCCCCAGGATCTGCGATTAGTTGCTTGCGCAATAGCTGCACTTCCAGGCTTAAGACCATTGATACCTTGACCATAAACAGATTGAAAATCTGTTAAATCCATTGCTTTTTCAACCTGAAAATTTGAATTTAGAGTAATGCTATAATCTCCTTTACTTCCTTTCTTAGTGGTAACCATTATAACCCCGTTAGAAGCACGTGATCCATAAAGGGCTGAAGCTGATTGACCTTTAAGCACCGTCATAGATTCAATATCATCCGGGTTAAGGTTTCCTATACCGTCACCGCCATCAGAACCACCCCATTCTCCTGCAGAACCACGCTGTGTATTATCCATTGGCACCCCATCAATAACGAACAATGGAGAAGTAGAACCCGTATTAGCACTTGACAAACCTCTTAATAAGATTTTAGCTGTACCACCGGGACCACTGTTGGTTTGTTTTATTGATAAACCTGAAACCTTACCTACTAAACCGTTTGCAACGTTAGTTTCTCGAGCCTGAGTTAGACCATCTCCAGCTACTTCAGTAACCGAGTAACCAAGCTTTCTTTGGTCTTTAGTAATACCTAATGCCGTTACCACAACTTCACCTAGTTGCTGAGCATCCTCTTCCATTTTCATATTGATCACTGTTTGACCACCTACTGTAACGTCTTTAGATAAAAAACCTAAAGATGAAAATGTAATTACAGGATCAGAAGTGGTTAACTCTAATGTATAATTACCGTCAAAATCTGTAGAAGCACCGTTAGTAGTACCTTTCTCGATGACATTCGCTCCAGGGAGCGGAACACCGGTATTATCTGTTACCGTACCGGTAATGGTCTGTGCCACTACCCCTTGCATAAAGAGCAGTGTAACAAAGCCAAGTATATACTTTACCTTCACATTCATGTTGTTAAATTTTGAGTTAATTAATTGTTATGAAAAACTTAATACATCTAAAGGTGTCTATAAATCTGTGTTAAAAAAAACAATTTCGACATGTAACGTATGTGAAAAGGTTAATAACATCATTTTTAGCATAAAACGATTTAAAACACCTTAAGAACATTACATATATTTTAGAGAAATACTTACAACTACCTTATTAAACAAGACAAACAAAAGGTTTTTATAGAATACAAGCAATAATTTAAATCAAATACTAAAAATATCGTAATTAGTACTTAAGGACTATCCTCGTGT
>Ga0207888_100494_pt1 | contig 12576 bp, 8 predicted proteins | sample LinPmetageLP43_FD_184055 | JGI IMG/M metagenome (GOLD analysis project Ga0207888, IMG submission 184055) | Marine viral communities from the Pacific Ocean - LP-43 (SPAdes) | ecosystem: Environmental > Aquatic > Marine > Oceanic | place: Pacific Ocean | collected 2010-08-27 | reverse complement strand
AGCGAGTAGTCTTTTTGGGTTCTTTTTGCATAACCACTCTTTGAGGGTGTTTTCATTACACTAAGGTTTTAGTGTATCGCTATTTCAGGACGGGACATTATAATAATAAAAAAGCCCGATCATTTGATCGGGCTTTTTATTTACTGTTCTTTTTTGTTGCTTCTAACGTTCTGGTTTCATTACAAAAGCGTTTGGGAAGTTTTTTTGAATCTGTAGAAGCGCTTGGTCTGCTTCAAGGCGGTTTCTGAAGTTTCCTACCCAGACTTTGTAGTTGGGACTTTCATAAACGATTTTAGGCTTCCATTCGGGATACTGAGAAGTGTACTTGCTGTGTATCTTGTTTGCTTCGGTAATATTGCCATAAAATAGCTGAATTTTATAGCGATCTGTCAATTCGTCATTAACAGTCATTTCAGACTTAAGTCTCAGTAATTCAGTTAGTCTGTCATCTTGAATAATACGTGAGTTTGCTGATTGACTGTATGTTGAGGTTGTTAAAAATCCACCAAAAAGGCATGATATAGTAAGCTTTATAAGGGTTCTTTTCATAAGAAAAAATGTTTAAGCAAAAGTAAAAGTTATAACTCAAAATGCGTGCTTTTTATTATTTAGAACTTATATAAATTACCTTTTAACGCTTTACTAACACTTCAAAAATCCACTTCTAAGTCTTACTTTTGCCATCAAATTTGTCGGCATTATTTCTAGTTTGTAGATGCTTTTAATCACTCAGATTGGTGCCGCGCTAAGATGACAATTCTATCATACTATGAAACAGGGTAAATACCTTAATTCAGCTTCTCGATTTTCTTTAATCACTTTAGCATTATTGCTTTCTTTTTCATCAATTGTGTTTGCTCAAGATGCAACAACTGATGAAGGTGCTGCTGAGTCAGAAACCACAGCTGCTGCTCAGGGTGGTGATGCTGCTGCCGGAAAGGCTTTGTTTAACGCTAACTGTGCTGCGTGTCATAAATTATACAGTCGTGCAACTGGGCCGGCTTTGTATGATGTTACTGAACGTCGCGACAGAGATTGGTTATATCGATGGATCAAAAACAATAAAGAGTTGAGAGATTCAGGAGATCCTGAGGCTATAGCTATTTATGAAGAGTATGGTGGGACTGCGATGAACTTGTTTCCGCAATTGACTAATGCTGATATTGATGATATCTTAGCGTATACTGATACTCCTAAACCAGAGCCTGTTGCTCCTGCTAATGCATCTGGAGGTGCCGGTCAAGGTGGAGGCGGTGGAGTTTCAAGCACGATCATACTGGCTATTCTTGCTGTTGTGTTGGTGATGCTTGTGGCAGTGCTGTTTCTTGTGAATAATACGCTTAGAAAGTTTGCGGTAGCGCAAGGTGTTGAGCTTCCTGTTAAAGAATCTCGCAAGCCAATCTGGAAAGCGTTTGTTGAAAATCAATTCCTTGTTTTAGTTTCTGTGATTGTTCTTTTATTAGGTGGAGCTTATTTCGCTTACGGATGGATGATGCAGGTGGGTGTTGATCAGGGTTATCAGCCAATTCAGCCAATTCATTATTCGCATAGAATTCACGCAGGTGATAATCAGATTGAGTGTAAGTATTGTCACTCTTCTGCTAGAACTAGTAAAACTTCAGGTATACCTTCTCTTAATGTTTGTATGAATTGTCATAAGAGTATTAGTGAGGTTGCAGATCAAACTTCAGAATTTAGTTCTGTTACTGAAGATTACTCAAAAGAATTCTACGATAAGGAGATTCAGAAATTATATAAAGCAACAGGATGGGATCCTGCAACTCAATCTTATTCTGGGGAAACTCAGGCGGTAGAATGGGTGCGAATTCATAAGCTTCCTGACTTTGCATATTTTAATCACTCTCAGCACGTGAGTGTAGCGGGTGTGCAGTGTCAAACGTGTCACGGTCCTGTTGAGGAGATGGAAATTATGTATCAAAATGCTCCATTGACGATGGGGTGGTGTATTAACTGTCACCGTGAGACTAACGTAAAAATGGATGGTAATCCGTATTACGAGAAAATTCACGAAGAGCTTTCTAAGAAGTATGGAGTTGAGCAATTGACTGCGGCTCAAATGGGAGGACTTGAGTGTGGTAAGTGTCACTATTAATAGAGTTTAAGAATACGTGTAGTCTAACTCGCGTTCCAAAATAAATAACAATAGATTTTATGTCATCAAACAAGAAATACTGGAAAAGTGTTGAGGAGCTAAATGAAAATAGCTCTATTGTTGAGGCGCTTAAACAGAATGAGTTTGCGCAAGAGATTCCGATGGATGAATTTCTTGGCGATAAAGATTCGTTAGATGCTTCATCTACTACGCGTCGTGATTTCTTAAAGTATGTAGGTTTTTCTACTGCTGCCGCAACACTTGCTGCGTGTGAAGGGCCTGTGAATAAATCAATTCCTTACGTGGTTGCTCCAGAGCGTATTACTCCTGGTAAAGCAGATTATTATGCTACAACAATGGCAGATGGTTTTGATTTTGCGAGTGTTTTGGTAAAAACACGTGAAGGAAGACCTATTAAAATTGAAAATAACAAACTTGCAGCTTCTTTAGGGGGTAATAATGCAAGGGTTCATGCTTCTGTATTGTCAATGTACGATACTAAGCGTTTACAAGGGCCTAAAATTGATGGTGCTGATGCTTCTTGGGAAGAATTAGATAGTCAGTTGGGTGATAAATTAAATAATTTAGGAGGTAAGAGTATTGTGTTGTTAACGCAGACTTTTGCTAGTCCTTCAACTTCAAAATTGATTTCTGAATTTAGCGCAGCTTATCCAAATGTTAAACATGTGGTTTATGATGCGATTTCAGAAACTGATGCTTTGGATGCTTTTGAAAGTAAGTATGGAATGCGTGCATTGCCAGATTATGATTTTTCTGAAGCTGAAGTAATCATCTCTGTAGGTGCTGATATTCTTGGTGACTGGCAAGGTGGTGGTTTCGGGCCAAGCTATTCAAGAAGCCGTGTTCCAAAGAATGGTAAAATGTCACGTCACGTTCAGTTTGAGGCAAATATGACATTATCTGGTGCAAATGCAGATAAGAGAGTGCCGATGACGCCTAGCGAACAGAAGAAGGCCGTTGCTGCAATACAAAGCATTGTTGCTGGAGGTAATTCTAATACAGGTCTTTCTCCAGAGCTTGATGAGGCGGTAAAGAGTGCTGCAAAGCAGTTAAAAAATGCCGGAAGTAAAGGTGTTTTTGTTACCGGTGTGCAAGATGTGAATGCTCAGACTGTTGCACTTTCAATAAATGAGACTTTAGGTAGTTCTATTATTGATACGCAAGCCCCAAAAATGACTCGTGAAGGTGATGCTCAGGCAGTTCAGCAACTGGTTCAGGATATGAATGCTGGTGCTGTGGGGGCGATTCTTATTGCTGGTGTTAATCCTGCTTATAGTTTACCAAATGTTGAAGAGTTTAAAACTGGTTTAGAAAAGGTTGATGTGAAGATTTCTTTCAATATGAAAGAAGATGAGACTGGTTTGTTGTGTAATTATTTGGCTCCTGCTCCTCATTATTTAGAATCTTGGGGTGATGTGGAAATAAAAAAAGGTCAGATCTGTTTAACTCAGCCTACAATTAGACCGTTGTTTAATACGAGACAATTTCAAGACACTTTGTTGGCTTGGGTTGGTCAAGATGTGAAATATTACGATTATCTTAAAAATAACTGGAGTAATACTTCTGTAAGTTGGAATCAAGCTTTACATGATGGTTTTGTTGCTGGTACTGTAGAGGCATCAACAGGAGAGGAAACTTCAGAGATGTCTAGTTCTTCTGAAAATGGAGCTATTTCTTTAGCAAGTGCTTTAGCTGCATTAAATCAAGATGGTGGTGCTTCTGGTTATGAATTGACTCTGTATTCTAGTACGGGTCTTGGTGATGGTCAGCAAGCGAATAATCCTTGGTTGCAGGAATTTCCAGATCCTATCACCAGAACTTCTTGGGATAACTATTTGACTATGTCAAAAATTGATGCTGATAAGTTAGGTGTTGAGAATGAGATTACATCTAAAGGTGCTCTAAATGGTAGCTATGTTAATGTTACTTTAGATGGTGTTACTTTAGAAAATGTACCGGTTTACATTCAGCCTGGTCAAGCTCCTGGTTCGGTTGGTTTGGCTTTGGGTTATGGTAAAAAAGCAGCTGTACAAGAAGAAATGCAGGTAGGTGTTAATGCTTACCCATTATATAAAGAATTTAATGCTACTCAATCTATTCAGATTGAGAAGGCTAGCGGGTGGCATGAGTTTGCTTGTGTTCAGATGCAAAATACAATGGCTGGTCGTGCGGATGATATTGTTCGTGAAACTACTTTAGAGATTTTTAATACTAAAGATATTCACGCTTGGAATCCGGTAGGAGAAGTTGATTACAATCATTCTGAGATTTCTGTTCGTGATAAGAATGCGGACATTTGGGAGTCTTTTGATGACACCATGGGGCCTCATTTTAATCTTTCTATTGACTTGAATGCTTGTACTGGTTGTGGTGCTTGTGTTATTGCTTGTCACGCAGAAAACAATGTTCCTGTAGTGGGTAAACAAGAGGTTAGAAACTTTAGAGATATGCACTGGTTGCGTATAGATCGTTACTATTCTTCTGCTGATACTTTTGAAGAGGAAACTAAAGCTCTTGAGGAGCTTCCGGCTTTCGATAGCTATTCTGTTGTTGAGAAGCAATCTTACGACAATCCAGAGGTTGCATTTCAGCCTGTAATGTGTCAGCATTGTAATCACGCTCCTTGTGAAACTGTTTGCCCGGTTGCTGCAATTGGTCACGGTAGACAGGGTCAAAACCAAATGACTTATAACCGCTGTGTAGGTACCCGTTACTGTGCGAATAACTGTCCTTATAAAGTACGTCGATTCAACTGGTTCTTGTATAGTGAGAATGATGAGTTTGATTATAATATGAACAATGACTTAGGTCGTATGGTTCTTAATCCAGACGTGACTGTACGTTCTCGTGGTGTGATGGAGAAATGTTCTTTTTGTATTCAAATGACTCAGAAGACTATTCTTGATGCTAAACGTGAGGGTAGAGCTGTTGAGGATGGTGAGTTTGCAACTGCTTGTAGTAACGCTTGTGATAATGGTGCTATTAAGTTTGGAGATGTAAACATGGAAGATTCTGAAATTGTAGCGTTGAAAAACGATAAACGTAAGTATTATTTACTGGAAGATATAGGTGTGAAGCCTAATGTATTCTACCATGTAAAAGTTAAGAATACTGCTGAAGCTTAAATTTAGTTTAAAATAAATATCAATATATTAATATGTCGTCACACTACGAAGCACCCATAAGAGAGCCTTTGATTCTTGGAGAGAAATCTTACCACGACATCAGCGTGGACGTAGGTGCTCCTATCTTAGGAAAGGCCAATAAATCTTGGTGGATTGTTTTTTCTATAGCGCTAATCGCATTCTTGTGGGGTCTTGGCTGTATTGTTTATACAGTGTCTACAGGTATTGGAGTATGGGGTCTTAACAAAACTATAGGCTGGGCCTGGGATATTACCAATTTCGTTTGGTGGGTAGGTATTGGTCACGCCGGTACACTTATTTCTGCGGTATTACTTTTATTCCGTCAAAAGTGGCGTATGGCAATTAACCGTTCTGCGGAAGCGATGACTATTTTTGCGGTTGTTCAAGCTGGTTTATTTCCTATAATTCACATGGGACGTCCTTGGTTAGCATATTGGGTATTGCCTATTCCTAACCAATTTGGTTCACTTTGGGTGAACTTCAATTCACCTCTGCTCTGGGATGTATTTGCAATATCTACTTATCTTTCTGTGTCATTGGTTTTCTGGTGGACAGGTTTATTACCAGATTTTGCAATGATCAGAGACCGTACTAAGAGTCCTTTTCAACAAAAAATCTACGGAATATTAAGTTTCGGTTGGAGTGGGCGTGCAAAAGATTGGCAACGTTTTGAAGAAGTGTCATTAGTTCTTGCGGGTCTTGCAACACCGCTTGTACTTTCGGTGCATACTATTGTATCTTTTGACTTTGCGACTTCGGTGGTACCTGGATGGCATAGTACAATTTTCCCTCCGTATTTTGTGGCGGGTGCAATTTTTTCAGGATTCGCAATGGTGCAGACCTTGCTTCTTGTTATGCGTAAGGTTGTCAATCTTGAAAATTATATAACAATCGTTCATATTGAATTTATGAACAAAGTAATCTTGCTTACCGGTGGTATTGTAACGGTTGCTTATTTGACTGAATATTTTATCGGATGGTATTCTGGTGTTCCTTATGAGAATTACACATACCTTTCTTTTGGTGCGGCAACTGGTCCTTACTGGTGGGCATTTTGGGCTCTTATTATTTGTAACCTTATTGTGCCACTTACACTTTGGGTCAAGAAATGGAGGAGAAATATAGTTTGGACTTTCATCGTAGCTCTGGTCATCAATATAGGTATGTGGTTTGAGCGTTTTGATATCATTGTAATCTGTTTGAGTAAAGACCGCTTGGCTTCATCTTGGTCAATGTTTCAGCCTACCTTTGTAGATATAGGTGTGTTTGTGGGGACAATAGGATTCTTCTTTGTATTGTTCTTATTATATGCAAGAACATTCCCTGTAATTGCACAAGCAGAGGTTAAGAGTATTCTTAAGTCTTCTGGAGCACGTTATAAGAGAATAAGAGAATCTGGTGAAGATTTGGCAGGTACGGCTGCAGATGCTCGTACTTCTAAATATGCTGAAAGAACAAGTTTAGCTTCAGCATCAAATGCTGCTGATACGTATCATCAGTCTACTGTTCATGCAGATGCATTAGTTGATACCGAAGCTAAAAAATCTGAGATCGATTTAATGCTTGCTAAAATTGGTACTTATGATCCTGCAACACAAACGGCAGATGATTTGAAAAAGATCAGTGGGGTAGGTCCAGTACTGGAGCAAAAACTACATCAGTTAGGTATTTATACCTACGATCAGGTGAGTAAAATGACAAAAACAGAATATGACCTTCTAGATGAGATTATCGATGCGTTTCCTGGTAGAGCAGAGCGTGATGATTGGGCAGGTCAGGCACAAAATCTTAAACAATAATTATGGCATCAGGAAACGTATTACACGTGCTTTACAATGATGATGATATTCTCATGAAAGCGGTTAAAGAGTTGCGTTCTAAGCATTATAGAATTATTGAGGTATACACACCTTTTCCGGTTCACGGATTAGATAAGGCAATGGGGCTTCCTCATACACGTCTTGCTATATGCTCGTTTATTTATGGACTTATAGGTCTTAGTGTGGCAACTTTGATGATGAACTTTATAATGATCGAAGACTGGCCAAGAAACATAGGTGGTAAGCCTAGTTTCTCTTATTTACAGAATATGCCTGCTTTTGTGCCAATTATGTTTGAATTGACTGTGTTTTTTGCAGCTCACTTGATGGTTATTACGTTCTATATGAGAAGTAGAATATGGCCTTTTAAAAAAGCTGAAAATCCTGATGTTAGAACAACAGATGATCATTTTCTAATTGAAGTAGATGCAGCTGATCACGATCTTGATACACTTTCTAAGTTTTTATACGATACAGGTGCATCTGAGATAAGTCTAATTCATAATGAAGAACACGCTTAACAAATGAGAAATAGTATTCAAATATTAGGTTCATTGGTAATGCTGGTTTTAGTGGCCTCTTGTCAAGATAAAGACTATAGAAATTACCAGTACATGCCTAACATGTATGAAGAAGTAAGTTATGAGACTTATGGTAATTATGATGTATTCCCTAACGGAATGGAAGCAATGCAACCTGCAGAAGGTAGTGTTTCTCGAGGTTGGATGCCTTATGGTTATGAAAATACTACGGAAGGTTATGAGGCAGCAAAAGCGAATCTTAAAAATCCCGTACCCTACACAGAAGATAATCTCAATAAAGGAAAAGCTCTTTATACTATTTACTGTGCAATTTGCCACGGTGATAAAGGTGATGGAAAGGGAACATTAGCTAAGCGAGAAAAAGTTTTAGGTGTTCCTGCATATAATGATCAGGGTCGTGCTATTACAGAAGGAAGTGTATATCACGTTACTTATTATGGTCTGAACACAATGGGGTCATATGCATCTCAAACTACGGAAGAAGAATTGTGGTTGATTAATCATTATGTTATTGATTTGAAAGATGCACTTGACGGAAAACCTAAAAGAGCATTTGAAAATGCAGAATCTTCTGAAACAGTTGCTGCTGATGAGCCTGTTGAAGAGCATCAAATGACTGAAGAAGCGCAAACTGAAGAATAATAAAGGCAGGATATTTCAAAATTATGTACACGTTATCAAGTAAATTAAGACTTTTCGCCATAGTTTGTATGGTTCTTGGACTGATAGGTTTGGTATTTGGATTTTTATCTGTACCCAGCACAGTTGAAGAAGCAAGCGAAATCCTGGCTTCTCATGAGGAGCATCACAGTTCTGGTGAAGAAGCGAGTCACGAGGAAGCAAATTTTGTTGACGAAGTTCGTCAGGAGCATGGATATTCTGAACACGCAATGGCTCAAGATAAAGATTTGGGACACGATGCGCACGAAGATGGTGAGCATATGGAGCACGTTTTACATCAAATGCAAGCCAAACCTTGGTCTGCTGCTTTTGTTGCTGCTTTTTTCTTTATGATGATCGCTTTAGGAACTTTAGTTTTTTATGCAATACAAACCGCAGCACAAGCGGGTTGGTCTCCTGTTCTCTTTAGAGTGATGGAAGGTATCACCAATTATTTACTTCCGGGATCTGTAATTGTTTTACTTATAGTAATATTCGCGGGAGAACATTTTTATCCTTGGCAAAATCACGAGTTAGTCGCAGAAGATTCTATTCTTCAGGAAAAATCAGGCTATTTAAATTTTCCATTTTGGTTAATTAGAGGTATAATCTATATTATAGGATGGAATTTATATCGTCACTTCGCAAGAAAGAACTCTCTTGCAATGGATGATGCAGAAGATTTAAAGCCTTATAAAAACTTATTTAAATATTCAGTTTACTTCTTAGCATTCTTTATAGTAACTGAATCAACAATGGCTTGGGACTGGTTTATGTCTATGACACCACACTGGTATAGTACACTATTTGCATGGTACATTTTCGCAAGTATTATTGTATCTGCAGTAACTGTTATAGCTATTGTAACTGTTTCTTTAAAAGCTATTGGTAAATTAGATTTTGTAAATGATAGCCACTTACATGATCTAGCGAAGTTTATGTTTGGGTTTAGTGTGTTCTGGACCTATTTATGGTTTGGTCAATTTATGTTGATTTGGTACGCTAATATACCTGAAGAAGTAACATACTTTATCTTAAGAATACAAGAATACAACCCTATCTTCTTCGGAATGATTATCATTAACTTTGTATTCCCTATTGTTATTTTGATGAATAGTGATTTCAAACGTGTATCCTGGTTTGTGGTAATAGCTGGTGTTATTATCCTTGTAGGTCACTACATAGATATATTCCTTTTGGTTATGCCATCAACTGTTGGGCCTTACTGGTCATTCGGAATTACAGAATTCGCTGCGTTACTTTTCTTCTTGGGTCTATTTATCTTAATGGTAGGTATGGGATTAGCTAAAGTATCGTTGAGGCCTAAGAATAACCCATTCTTAGTAGAGAGCGAGCATTTTCACTATTAATATCAACGAACAGAAAAAACACAACAATGACCGTTTTTTTAGTACTTATTGTAATCATTCTTTTTGCTGTAGCAATATGGCAAATGAATAAAATATATGCGCTTTCTAAAGGAAACTCTTCAGGAGAATCTGGTGAAGTTGCTAACGGAAAGGATAACCGAATCAATGCCAAATTGATGGTTATGTTTATGGTTTTCCTTTACTTCTTAATGTTCTATTGTTTCTGGCACTACTCTAAGTTCTATTTGCCTGAAGCTTCATCTGCACACGGTAGTAAATATGACAATTTGATGTTCATATCTATTGCTTTGATTATGGTAGTGCAGATCATAACACAATTCTTATTGCATTTCTTTGCATACAAATACAAAGGGAAAAAGGGTCAACGTGCTCTTTTTTATGCAGACAACGACAAGTTAGAATTCATATGGACGATTATTCCAGTAATTGTATTGGCTGGTTTAATTATCTACGGGCTATTTACTTGGTCTGATATTATGAACTTTGACGAAGATGAGGATGCATTAGTAGTAGAGTTATACGCACAGCGCTTTAACTGGAAAGCACGTTATGCTGGGGAAGATAATATCTTGGGAGATGCAAATGTTCGTTTTATAGAAGGTATTAATCAATTAGGTATAGATCCTAGTGATGTAGATGGTCAGGATGATGTAGTTACCCAAGAATTACACTTGCCTGTAGGGCGTCAGGTAATTTTTAAATTAAGATCACAAGACGTTCTGCATTCTGCTTACATGCCTCACTTTAGAGCTCAAATGAATGTTGTACCTGGGATGATTACTCAATTCTCATTTACTCCTACAGTAACAACAGAAGAGATACGTAAAACGGATTATATGCAAGAAAAAATGCGTACAATTCAAGAGATACGTAAAGAAAAAAGCAAAGAGCTGGTAGCTGCTGGTGAACCTGCTTTAGATGATTATGACGAGTTTGATTACTACTTATTGTGTAATAAGATTTGTGGAGAAAGCCATTATAACATGCAAATGAAAATTATTGTTGAGTCTCAGGAAGATTATGAGAAGTGGATTAAGACTCAGAAAACCTTTGAGGCTAGTGTAGCTCAATAAAAATTGTTATTTAAACGAAACTAGATATGTCAGCAAACGCAACAGCTTTGGAACATGCTCACGATGATCACGCACATCATGACCATCACCAGACTTTTATAACAAAATATATTTTCAGTACAGATCATAAAATGATCTCCAAGCAGTATTTAATTACTGGCTTAATAATGGGCTTCATTGGTATTGCAATGTCTATACTATTTAGAATGCAATTAGCTTGGCCTGAAAAAAGTTTTACAATTTTTGAGGTGTTTTTGGGTAAATGGGCTCCAGACGGAGTGATGGACCCAAGTATTTATCTTTCACTTGTAACCATTCACGGTACTATAATGGTATTCTTTGTACTTACAGCTGGTCTGAGTGGTACATTTAGTAACTTATTAATACCATTACAAATTGGAGCGCGTGATATGGCTTCTGGTTTCTTGAACATGGTTTCTTATTGGTTATTCTTTCTCTCTGCTGTAATAATGTGTTCTTCTTTATTTGTTGAAGCAGGACCGGCAGCTGCTGGTTGGACGATTTATCCGCCATTAAGTGCACTTCCTGAATCTATTTCTGCATCTGGTGCAGGGATGACGCTTTGGTTGGTTTCAATGGCAATTTTTATAGCATCTTCTTTATTAGGTTCATTAAACTATGTCGTTACAGTAATTAATATGCGTACAAAAGGTATGTCTATGACGAGACTTCCTTTAACTATATGGGCATTTTTTGTTACTGCAATTATTGGTATTGTGTCGTTTCCGGTTTTATTATCTGCAGCTTTACTTTTAATTATGGATAGAAGTTTTGGTACTTCTTTCTTTCTTTCAGATATATATATAGGTGGTGAAGTATTACATAATAGTGGTGGTTCTCCGGTCTTATTTGAACACTTATTCTGGTTCTTAGGGCACCCTGAAGTTTACATTGTATTGTTACCTGCTTTAGGTATTTCATCAGAAGTTATAGCTACAAACGCACGTAAACCTATTTTTGGTTATAGAGCGATGATTGCATCAATTCTTGCAATTGCATTCTTATCAACTATTGTATGGGGTCACCATATGTTTGTATCAGGTATGAATCCGTTCTTAGGTTCTGTATTTACCTTTACAACATTGTTGATTGCGATTCCATCTGCTGTAAAAGCGTTTAACTATATAACTACTTTATGGAAGGGTAACCTCCAGATGAACCCTGCGATGTTATTTTCAATAGGTTTAGTTTCAACTTTTATTACTGGTGGTTTAACCGGTATTATTTTAGGTGATAGTACGTTAGATATTAACGTTCACGATACGTATTTCGTAGTAGCGCATTTCCACTTGGTAATGGGTATATCTGCACTTTATGGTCTGTTTGCTGGAGTGTATCACTGGTTCCCTAAAATGTTTGAAGGTAAAATGCTTAATAAGAATTTAGGTTATGTTCACTTCTGGGTGACGGCGATAGGTTCTTACGCGGTGTTTTTCCCGATGCACTTTATAGGTATGGCTGGTTTACCAAGACGTTATTACTCAAACACTGCTTTCCCTTACTTTGATGATTTGGCAGATGTGAATATGATGATTACGGTTGCTGCAATTATTACAGCTGCTGTACAACTTGTATTCTTATATAACTTTATTTCTTCTATTTTCTACGGAAAGAAAGGACCTAAAAACCCTTGGAAATCCAATACATTAGAATGGACTACAGAATTAAAGCATATACATGGTAACTGGGTTGGAGAGATACCTTCAGTTTACCGTTGGCCTTATGACTATAGTAAATTGAATGAAGATGAGACAGACTATGTAATAGCTGGTCAGGATTTTGTTCCGCA
>Ga0207888_100476_pt1 | contig 13134 bp, 13 predicted proteins | sample LinPmetageLP43_FD_184055 | JGI IMG/M metagenome (GOLD analysis project Ga0207888, IMG submission 184055) | Marine viral communities from the Pacific Ocean - LP-43 (SPAdes) | ecosystem: Environmental > Aquatic > Marine > Oceanic | place: Pacific Ocean | collected 2010-08-27 | reverse complement strand
TAACGATGTTGTTTTTATGGGGTATAGGTATTTTCTTTTTTACACTAGAGCTTTTTGATAAAAATGCAATGAATTTTGTATTACAGTTGGGAGCTGCATCTGCTGTGATATTACTCATTTTTAAAGACACCATACTAGGTTTTGTAGCTTCAATACAAGTTTCTATTAATGATATTGTACGCATTGGAGATTGGATAACGTTTAGCAAGTATGGTGCAGATGGTTATGTGACTGAAATAAACCTTGCCACCGTACGCGTACAAAACTGGGACATGACCTTTACGACGATTCCTACCTACAGTCTTATTTCTGATTCTTTTCAGAACTGGAGAGGTATGCAGGAAAGTGGTGGTAGACGTATCAAAAGATCTATAATGATTAAACAAAACTCAGTCAAATTTCTAACTTCTAACGAATTGTCTGAACTTAAAAAAATACAACTAGTAGCTCCTTATATTGAACATATGGAGAAAGAAGTCATTCGTAGCAATCGTAAACACGAAGTAGACGACAGTCTTGCGATAAATGGGCTCAATCAAACAAATCTAGGAGTTTTCAGAAAATATATTGATGCTTATTTATATGAACTCCCGGGTATTAATAAAGATATGTTCATGATGGTAAGGCACTTACCTCCTACTCCTCAGGGTATTCCTATTGAGATCTTCTGTTTTAGCAGTGATAAACGCTGGGAAAATTATGAACTTATCCAAGCAGATTTATTTGATCATATTATCGCTGCTGTACCCTATTTTAATTTGGAAATCTTTGAAGAACCCTCTTCAAAGGATATTACAAGTTTTTTAACGCAACACCAGAATTATAAAGATTAGCTTACCCAAAATTGAAACTTGAAGTTTCATTACCTTACTAACCTAACCTAAATGACCTTTAAAAACATTCTCCAAATTCTTGGGGGTATTGCTGTTGTGCTTACACTTGTGCCTTTTGTTGCGGCAGATTATTGGTGGATACGTGTTTTTGACTTTCCGCATATGCAGCTAACTATTTTTACTGCTATAGCTACAATAGCTTATTTAATGAAGTTTGATATTAAATGGGCAAAGGATTACGCTTTTATGACAATAATGATAGTTTGCCTTACCGTACAAGCCATTAAAATTTACCCCTATACTCCCATTTCTCCTTTTGAAGTTTTAAATGCCACTGAATATGATAAAGAAAGTCAATTTAGTGTTTTGGTATCTAATGTTTTACAGAAAAACAAAAACCATAAACTCCTTTTAGAGGAAGTAAAACAAAAAGATCCGGATATTTTACTTCTCTTAGAAGCAGATACAGTGTGGCTCAATGCAGTAAATAATGAACTAAAAGAAGAATATCCCTATTATAGAGGCTCCCCCATTAGCAATACCTACGGTATGCTTTTGTACTCAAAATTACCTCTCGTTAATCCAGAAGTTCATTATCTAATAGATGATAGTATACCATCTATCGATGCTCAAGTTCAATTAAAATCAGGTGAGAAAATTCAACTTTACGCAATACATCCTACACCGCCAATGCCACAGCATAATACACGCTCTACAGACCGTGATGCCGAGATGATGAAAACTGCTTTCAAAAGCAGAAAATCTAAATTACCAGTATTAGTAATAGGTGATTTCAATGATGTCGCCTGGTCAGAATCTACAGAACTTTTTAAAGAAGTTAGCGAGCTACTCGATCTTCGAATTGGTAGAGGTTTATTCAATACGTTTAGTGCAGATAGTAATATTATGCGTTGGCCCTTGGATCATATCTTCGTTTCAGAGCATTTTAAAGCTGTCGAGGTTTTAAGAGGAAATGACATCGATTCTGATCACTTTCCTGCATATGCAAAACTCAGTTTAGAACCTGAAGGAAAGGACGCGCAATTACCCAAACTACCTACGGAAGGTCAACTTAAAAATGCTTATGAAATTATAGAAAAAGAAGCTACTCAAAAAGACACTAAACAATAATACCCATGCAGACCGATACAACTAAAACGCTATCAGAATCCTTTAATAACTTCTATAATAATTTTATAGATCAGTTACCTGGGATAGGTCTTGGCTTGCTTATCATAATTTTAGGTTTATTGCTAGGAGCGTGGATTGGCAACTTTGCAAAAAGACGAATCTCTCAGCAAACACAAGATCCTTTAATGAGTCGGTTTCTGGGCAAAGCGATTCGTATCACCTTCTTTATAATTGCCGTGATGCTGGGTTTAAAAGCCGCCGGACTTGGAGCTATTGCTACAGGAATATTAACTGCTGCAGGAGCAAGTGCTGTCGTTTTAGGTTTCGCATTTAAAGATATTGGAGAAAATTTTATTGCAGGGATTATTTTAGCTTTCAACAGACCTTTTAATGTGAATGATACTGTTGAGATAGGTGAGAATTTTGGTAAAGTAAAAGCACTAGAATTTAGATATACAAAACTCAAAACCTTTGACGGAAAAGATGTCTACATCCCCAATAGTGATGTACTCACAACACCGGTGACTAATTATACGGAAGACGGTTTTTTCCGATGGACGTTCATCATTGGTATTGCCTACGAAGATAATATTGACGAGGCTAAACGTGTAGTTATGGAAGCCCTTAGAGCTGAACCTAATGTTACAGAAGATGAAGAACACGAGAACTTTGTTATAGAAGACGAACTAGCAACGAGCACGGTAAACCTGAAAGTTTTCTTCTGGGTTGATACTAAAGATTTTAGAAGAATGGCTCTAATTACAAAAGGTAATGTGGTTCGCAAAGTAAAAGAAGCACTTGAAGATAATGGCTTTTATATGCCTGCAGACATTCAGGAAATTAAATTATACGGTGCGACAAAAGATTCACCTTTTCGTTTTGAACAAGCTCCTACTCTTTCAAAAACTGAAGAAAAGAGTTAAGGCATTTTATTTCTAAAATATTCTTAAACCAAATACCACAAAGCTGTTGACACCACTAATCCTGTAGCAGCAATTAAAGTGGTTAAAACAGACCAAGTTTTAAACGTTTGCTTTTCTGTGAGGCCTAGGTATTGTTTTACTAACCAAAATCCGCTGTCATTTACATGCGAAAATATTGATGCTCCTGCAGCAATCGCTATGACTAATATAGCCAGTTGCATTTCTCCATAATCTGCAGCAGCAAGCAACGGGCTTGTAATACCTGCTGCCGTAATCATAGCTACGGTAGATGACCCTTGCATAACACGTACAATAGCAGCGACTAAAAAACCAAAAACCACTGGTGGAAAATAGTCACTTGAAAGTGATGAAGCGATTGCTTCTCCTATTCCGGTATCTATTAATATTTGTTTAAATGCACCACCAGCACCAGTTAATAAAATGATCACTCCGGCTGGATATAAAGCCTTAGTTGAAATTTTCAATAATTCTTCTTTAGCAACATTTCGACGAATGCCTAAAACATACCACGCAATAATGTTTGCCAATATTAATGCGGTAAATGGATGTCCTAAAAGAGCTATTAAAAAAGAAATTGGTGGGGGTATTGACCACTCCTCAACTAACGGACTCGTAAAAACGGTGTTTAGTACTATTAAAAATATAGGAAGAAATATAATACTCAAAATGGTTCCTGCAGCAGGTAATTCTGTTTTTGACTTTTCTTCTTCTGAAGCTTCATATGGCGCATCTATATGTATTCTTTTTGAAATAAATTTTGCAAAAAACGGACCTGAAATCACTGCTGTAGGAATACCGGTTACAAACCCAAACACAATCACCCAGCCTAAATTTGCTCCTAAAATATCTGCAACGGCAATAGGTCCCGGCGTTGGAGGAATGAATGCATGCGTAACAGCTAAACCAGCTAACAGCGGCAAAGCGTAAAGCAACAAAGACTTCTTAGTATTTCGCTGCAGTGCGTATATCAATGGAATTAAAATGATAAATGCCACATCAAAAAACACAGGTATAGCAATAAAAAAACCTGCCAGCATAATTGACCAGGGGGCTTTTTTAATTCCGAATTTTGATAAAAGATACTGGGCCAATTGTTGAGCTCCACCAGAATGTTCTAACACTGCTCCAAAAAGCGAACCTAACCCTACTACTGTTGCGACAAAACCCAGCGTTCCTCCCATTCCTGTAGTGATCGAATCTAGAATACTATCTGGATTTAAACCACTTAACGCTCCTACTACAATGCATACAATAAGTAATGCTAAAAATGCCTGGAACTTTAATTTCAATATTAAAAATAAGAGTAAGGCTATGCCAGTTATAACAGCAAATAGAAGCTGATAATCCATAATTTTATGAGTCTAGTTTTTGCAGAATTTCTTCGGTAATTGCTTCGGGAGTCTGATCTATTGAAACGTGAATTCCATAATCAGCTTTTTCTAAAGCGTCTATTTGAGATTGCAGCAAAACAGGTTTAAAAAAGTGATTTTTTCTACCGGTTAACCGGGATTCTAAAACTTTAAAACTTCCGTCTAAAAAGACCCATTTCACATGAACTTTAGAAGACAATGTTTTTCTGTACGATTCTTTGAGCGCAGAGCAGGCCAAAACAGCTCCTCCTTCGGTTTTCCATTCGGTTAATTTTGTTGCTAAAATTTGCAACCAAGGTTCGCGGTCAGCATCGTTAAGTGCATAACCTGCTTTCATTTTATCAACGTTTGCCTGAGGATGATAGTCATCTGCATCCTTAAAAGGAATATCTAATTTCTCAGCTAAAAGTTTCCCTATAGTTGTTTTGCCTGAGCCGGATACACCGGCTACAATAATCAATTTACTCATAAATCTAAAGTTGGATTTTCTGAATCAGTTCCCGGAAGGTATAATTGAAAACCTAAACGGTCATTCATCTGTCTAATAAAATGTGTAGCCAGCAAGGGAGATTCTTTTTCAACGTTCTGGTGAATAAAAAAGTCTATTTTTTCGATTCCCGCTTCAATCCAAGTTTCTAAGCGATCTACCCACGCATCTAGCCTCTCATAATCACTAGGATGATTAGCGCCTACAAAACGTATAAACGCCTCGCTATTGGTCATTCTCATATGCATAATATCTCTTCTTCCGGCAGTATCTACGAGTACATTCGCAATGTTATTTTCTTCTAATAAATGATATAATTTCTGAGAAACTGCTTCATTATTAAACCAGTCAGTGTGCCTAAATTCAATTGCCAACGGTACTTCATTAGGCCAAGCTTCAACAAACTGCTCCACTCTATCCCAGTTTTTAGGCTGAAAATTATTATGCATTTGTAAAAACACACAACCTAGTTTTTCCTTTAATAATAAAGTATGATCTAAATATTCTGGCAATAGCTCTGCGGCATTGATCAAGCGCTTTAAATGACTGATGTTTTGGGTTATTTTAGGAAAAAACTTAAAGTTGGCAGGGACTTTATTATACCACTTTTCAAATTGCTCTTTCGGAAAAAGTCTATAAAAAGTAGCATTCAATTCAATCGAGTTGAACTGTCTTGAGTAATAAGTCAATTCATCTTTTGTACCTTTGGGATAAAAACCTTTTAGGTCTTGTTTATTCCATTTTGCACAACCTACGTATAATTCTACTGGCTTTTTTGAAGCTTTATTGTTGAGTAAAACTTCGGTTTCTGGATGGTCTGGAGGTAAAGTAAAATCTATGCTTCCGGGATCATCTACTTTTCCAAATTTCATTTTAACTGACTTTAAAGGTGATTAAAAACTAAATTAGGACAAGCACTAATATAGTAATAGCTTAAATATATAATTTGCAACTGTAAAAACACGTTTAAGCAGTAAGCTATTCGGTTTTTTAATGGCTTTTATTTTTGTAAATCTAATTTTGACTGAATAAATAGTAATAAATTTCAGCCATTAATAATGACAAAACAGCAACCCTAATTGAATTATGAAATCCTATTCCCTCCTTTTTTTTCTTTTTTTTTCTTTAACACTTAGTGCGCAAGAAGAAATTCTCTTAGACCTCTACGATCACAATGCAGATGAAATAATAGCCCATTACATTGAGAAAACAGGCGGCGCTGAAGCCTGGTCTGAGGTTGAAGCTACAAAAATGAAAGCGAGTTTAACCCAAGGAGAGTTAACGATGCCGATCACAATTTACAATACAAAAGAAGGTAAACAGGCGCTAATTGTTGAATACAATGGTAAAAAAATAACCCAAATGGCTTTTGATGGTGCAACCATGTGGACCACAAATTCTACGACAATGGAACCCGAAATATCTTCTGATGATATGAGAAAAAATATGATGCTCAAACGTAATGATTTTCCTTCTCCATTAATTAATTACAAAGAAAATGGCTACAGCGCAACATATATGGGTACAGTTGCTAAAGATGGCCTAGTCACTTTTAAGGTTAAACTTACTCAAGAACCCATTTTTGTAAACGGAGAGGAAAAAACCAATGAAAGCTATTATTTTTTTGAAACAGAAAATTATTATCCTATAGCTATAGATGCTACTCAAATGGGACTACAAGTAAATATAAAAATGAGTAATTATACAGAGGTTGAAGGACTATACTTTCCATTTAATTTAAGTCAAAACGGACAACCAATAACTATAAGAGAGATTATCATCAATCCAGAAATAGACGAGAATATTTTTACCTTTCCTGTAAAAGATTAAAAGTTAAATAGGTATATAAGACATTGAATATTTTAAATCTTAATGTTAATTTAAAAACTCAAAAAAGAGCGATTAATCGCTCTTTTTTGTTTAAATCAGTCTATTTTTTGGAATTTCGCCTTGTTTTATGTAAATTTTAAGGAATTATAGAAATGAAAATTATCTATTATGAGTTCTTTAAAAACAATAAAATATTCAAAACAATTAATCGGTACTAGTCTTGTTTGGTTAACAGGAATGGGAATGATCGCTTTTGCAATCGTAAATTCTTCTTCTATTGAACAATTAGCACAACTTAAATATATACCTATTTATACAGTCATAATACTATCTAGTTTGTGTCTGGGATTGTGCCACTATTTATACTGGCAAGATTATAAAACCTAATTCTTGTCTTCTAATAAGGGTACAAATCTAAACTCGCCATATTCCTTCTTCTCAAATTCAGTCTGACTTTTTCTAATAATACGAGTCATTGTCTGTATTTCATCCCCTACGGGAATAATTAACTTACCTCCTATTTTTAGCTGAGCTAACAAGGGTTTTGGTATAAACGGCGCACCCGCAGTGACTATAATTCCATCAAAGGGAGCAAATTCTGGCATCCCTAAATATCCGTCTCCAAAAGTGAGTCGCTTAGGTCTGTATCCCAATTTTGATAAGAAATTCTTAGTCTTTCTAAACAGTGCTTGCTGGCGTTCTATACTGTAAACTTTAGCACCTACTTCACAAAGAACTGCAGTTTGATACCCGCTGCCTGTACCTATTTCTAATATTTTATCACCTTTCTTGATCTCAAGCAATTCGGTCTGAAAACCTACGGTAAAAGGTTGAGAAATAGTCTGATCTGCAGCAATAGGAAATGCCTTGTCCTGATAGGCGTGATCTTCAAAACTGCTGTCCATAAAAAAATGTCTGGGTATTTTACGTATCGCGTCTAATACAGCTGTATTAGAGACCCCTTTCTTTTCAACGACCTGAGCGAGTAAGCGACGTTTACCTTGATGACGAGTAGTATCCTTCATACTGCTAAAATAAGGAAACCTATAAGCGTAATCCTAGTCAAAATGCTTCATTTTTTTAACAATGTGCTTTGCGCTTTCAATCTGCCTGAGAAAGCCTATTTTTGTATAGCACAATCTAAAAATATACTGTTTTCTTTTAGATTGAATTCTTAAAATATTAATCCTTCCTAAGGAAAAAATATACGATATATTATGCTAAAAGCCGGCGTACTGGGTGCAGGTCATCTGGGAAAAATTCACTTAAAACTTTTACAGCAATCTGAAGAATATGATCTGGTTGGTTTTTATGATGAGTCAGAAGAAACTGCTAAAGCGGTCTCGAGTGAATTTGGCTATCACAGATTTATGACTATTGAAGCTTTAATTGAAGCTTGTGATATGGTTGACGTTGTTACACCCACCACACATCACTTTGAATGTGCTGAGCAGGTTATTAAAGCCGGTAAGCATTTGTTTATTGAAAAACCAATTGCACAAACTGTTGAACAAGCTGTAGCCATTCGCGAGCTTGCAAAGAAACACGGCGTACGCGGTCAGGTAGGACACGTAGAGCGTTTTAATCCGGCGTTTACTGCGGTAAATCATCTTATAGAAAACCCAATGTTTATTGAGGCACATCGTCTGGCAGAATTCAACCCGAGGGGTACGGATGTTCCTGTAGTGCTCGATCTGATGATTCATGATATCGATGCGATTTTAAGCGTTGTAGACAGTAAGGTTAAGCATATTTCAGCTTCGGGAGTTTCAGTAATTAGTGATACTCCAGATATTGCTAACGCGCGAATTGAGTTTGAAAATGGCTGTGTTGCTAATCTTACTGCAAGTAGAATTTCAATGAAAAAAATGCGTAAAGCACGGTTTTTTCAAAAAGATGCATACATCTCTGTAGACTTCTTAGAAAAGAAATGCGAAGTAGTTAGAATGAAAGATGCACCACAAAATCCTGATGATTTTGCGATGATTCTTCAAAATGCAGAAGGGGTTAAGAAACAAATATATTTTGATAACCCTGAAGTTGAACCGAATAACGCTATTCTAGATGAATTAGAAGCTTTTGCTAAAGCGATACAACAAGACAGCACTCCTGTCGTTAGTTTAGCACAAGGTACCGAAGCGCTTCGTATTGCTATGAAAATCATTGCTGATCTTTAGTTGCAAGTGAATCAGAACTAAAATCTAAACGAATTTTAATTTCGATTATCGGGTAAAAGCTGCTCAATACTATATGATCGCTATTTTAAAGAAAGAATTTCATTCATTTTTTGCATCGCCTGTAGGCTATCTTGTTATAGGCCTTTTTCTTGTTTTAAATGCGTTGTTCTTATGGGTTTTTGAGAATGATTTTAACCTGTTTGATTACGGTTTTGCAGATCTCACTCCTTTCTTTCAACTCGTACCGTGGATCTTTATTTTTCTGATTCCGGCAGTGACGATGCGCAGTTTTAGTGATGAATTGCGTTTAGGAACGTTAGAATTGTTGCTTACTCGACCTATTAGTAAAGTACAATTAGTCCTTGGTAAATTTTTTGGCGCATTACTACTTATTGTTTTAGCATTGCTTCCTACCTTGGTATATGTTTATGCCATTGACCAACTGGGCAATCCACAAGGTAATTATGACCTTGGTGTTTTAATAGGTTCCTATTTAGGCTTGTTGTTTTTAGCTTCTGCATATACCGCGATAGGTGTTTTTGCCTCTACCCTTTCTGAAAATCAAATTGTAGCTTTTATCATTGCAGCTTTTTTGTGTTTCCTATTTTTCTTCGGTTTTAATGCTCTAGCCGATGTTTTAAACAGCTCTTTCTTTAAAAATTTAAGTTTACAGAATCATTTTGAGAGTATCAGTCGGGGTGTAATTGACAGCCGAGATCTTATCTATTTTTTAAGTTTAACCGCTTTTTTCATCGGTGCTACTGTTTTTAAGCTTGAACACAAAATCAGATAACATGAAGCAGAACACTAAATATTTATTGTTTCTGATTGTTATAGTCGGTATTTTATTTGTTTCAAAAACAGCTCATTTCAGAATAGATCTGACTGCAGATGGTAGATATACGTTATCTGAAACTTCAGAAGATATTATTGCGAAAGCTACAGATCCAGTTATTGTTGATGTATTTCTTGAAGAAAATGTGCCGGATGCTTTTTTAAAATTACAGATTGAAACCCGTCAACTTCTTGAAGAATATGCTTCGGCAAATTCAAATATCAAATTTGCTTTTGTCAATCCTGTTCCAGAAGGTACAGTTGTAGAACAAGTTGCAGAAGATTTCAATAACCGTGGTATGCGCCCTGAACAGGTACAATTGCGAAATAATGGTAAAGTAAGCCAGGAGTTTATTTTTCCGTGGGCTATTGCTTCCTATAAAGGCCAGACAGTGCGTATTCCATTATTAAAAAAGACTTTAGGAGCCAGTCCTGATGAATTGGTTAGCAGATCGGTTCAAAATCTGGAATATGCTTTTTCCGATGCTTTTTATAAGCTGCTTAACCCCAAAAGTAAACGCATCGCTGTTTTAAAAGGAAATGGTGAAATGCAAGATAAATACATCGCAGATTTTTTTAAAACGCTGCGCGAAAGCTACTTTATTGCACCTTTTCCATTAGATTCAATTTCAGCAAAGCCAGATACTATAATGACTGCGCTCAATAAATTTGACTTAATCGTAGCTGCAAAACCTACCAAAGCATTTACAGACCTTGAGAAATATGCTTTAGATCAATACACCATGCAAAGTGGCAAGTCACTTTATCTCCTAGATCAGGTTGCGATGGAAACTGATAGCCTGTACCGCAATAATGGTATGGCTCTCGCTACAGCAAGAAGCTTAAACCTAGATGACTTTTTCTTTAAATATGGAATACGTATCAATCCGGTTTTAGTTGAAGATTTATATGCTGCTCCACTTGTTTTAGCAACTGGTGATGGTAATGATTCGCAATATTCGCAATTACCTTGGTTTTTCTATCCGCTGGTTACACCTGAAGAAAATCACCCTATAAATACAAATATTGATAATCCCGTGTTTTTTAAATACGCCAATCAAATTGATCTTCTTGATACTTCTGTAGAAAAAACAGTATTGCTTCAAAGTTCTGTTTTATCAAAACTGGATGGTGTACCACTCCCTGTTAGTCTTGAATCAATCACTACAGAACCAAACCCAGAAAACTATAGTGACGGAAGTCAAAATTTAGCAGTCTTACTAGAAGGAGAATTTACTTCTGCTTTTAAAAATCGCATTCTTCCTATTGCGAAGAGTCAGATTCCTTTTCGCGAAAGCGCTATAAGAAAAACTGCAATGATTGTTGTTGCAGATGGAGATTTGATAAAAAATGATCTGGATCAAAACGGCCGTCCCCTAGAATTAGGTTTTGACAAATTCACCTTTAAAGAATACGGCAACAAAGAATTTTTACTCAACGCAGTCAACTACCTCCTGGACGACTCCGGTCTTATTAACATTAGAAGTAAGAGTATTGTGCTTCCTGCGCTAGATATTCAAAAAACAACTAATGACCGCTACACGTGGCAAGCCTTGACATTAGGGCTTCCACTGGCTATGCTTTTGATTTTTGGCCTTATTTATACCTATTTGAGAAAGCGCCGTTACAACTCGTAAGTGTTGATAAGTTTGTTTCGGCAAAAAAGCCTATTACGATATCTTTGTGAGGCTGCAAATTCAGCTTTAAAAAATTATTACAACCAATTGAATTCAAGTTTTGGCTTCTAGTCAAACCGCATAAATAGCTATTTCTTATGAAATTTATTGTATCGAGTTCTTACCTTTTGAAACAATTACAAGTCTTAGGTGGAGTAATCAATAACAGCAATACCCTGCCTATATTAGACAATTTTTTGTTTGAGTTAGACGAAAACATTTTAAAGGTTTCTGCTTCTGATTTAGAAACAACAATGATTGCTACACTAGATGTAGAATCTGACGATAACGGAAGCATCGCTGTACCGGCTCGTTTGCTTTTAGACACACTAAAAACATTTCCTGAGCAACCATTGACGTTTGTAGCAGGTGATAATAACACTGTTGAAATCAGCTCTAATCACGGTAAATATGCATTAGCATATGCTTCTGGTGAAGAATTTCCTAATGCTGTAGAACTTGACGATCCCAGTACGGTAAGCATCCCGGCTGGAGTTTTAGCAACAGCGGTGAGCAATACTATCTTTGCAACAGGTAACGACGATCTAAGACCGGTAATGAGTGGGGTTTTCTTTCAGTTTGACACAGAAGGTTTAACATTTGTAGCAACAGATGCTCACAAACTTGTGAAGTATGGTCGTACTGATGTAAAAGCAAATCAGACCGCAGAATTCATCATGCCTAAAAAACCTTTAAATCTCTTAAAAGGAATTTTAGCCGCTAGTGATGATGATATTAAGGTAGAATATAACGACTCGAATGCAAAATTTAGCTTTGATAACGTTCAGCTACTTTGCCGATTAATTGATGGTAAGTATCCTAATTACGAAGCAGTAATTCCTAAGGAGAACCCTAATAAACTTATTATAGATCGTAATCAGTTTTTAAATTCTGTACGTCGTGTTTCTATTTTTTCTAATAAAACTACGCACCAGATTCGTTTAAAAATTGCAGGAGCAGAACTTAATATTTCTGCTGAAGATATAGATTACAGCAATAAAGCAGAAGAGCGTTTAACCTGTGATTATCAGGGAGACGATATGCAAATTGGTTTTAACAGCCGTTTTCTGGTAGAAATGCTTAATAACCTTAACGCTAACGACGTTTCTCTAGAAATGTCACTTCCTAATCGTGCGGGAATTTTAACTCCTGTAGATGGGCTAGATGAAGGTGAAAAAGTCACTATGCTAGTAATGCCAGTAATGCTTAATAGTTAAGAAGAAGGATAAGTAAGTACCTTTTATTGTAAAAGCGTCGTTGTGTTAAATCATAAGGGCGCTTTTTTGTTTTCATAAAAAAGCCCGACATATGCCGGGCTTTTTAAATTCTAGTTTGTGTATGCTAATTGAAGGTATATTGTAATCCCGGACCATCACATGCATTCCAGGTACTTTCTAAACTGTCAGAACTAGTATATTTTAAAAGTTCTATTTTATCTCCGGTACAATTCCCTATCAATTCACTATCAGAATCGTGTACAAACTTGAGGTATTTATCACTATTGATCATTACGATATCAAAATCTCCTTCTGAAATCAAAGTATTTTCATCGCTCTTTCTAACTTTTTTAAAACGCATTCCCGATCCTAACGTATAGGTTTCTTGCCAGGACATTTCATCACCAGTGGTTTCTGAACCTCTTACCTGACCGCTCATCTTTACCAAATTTAATTCTACTGAAGTTTCTTGTTGAACCAAATCTGCTGTAGTTCCGTTATCATCTGTACAAGAAACAAACAGACCTAAAAAAAGCGCCATTGAAGCTATTCTTATATTCATTGTTATCTATTATTTCCTATTAGACGCAAAAATAATAAAAAGGTTGCGTCACAATATCATAAAAAAAAGACCG
>Ga0207888_100473_pt1 | contig 13177 bp, 10 predicted proteins | sample LinPmetageLP43_FD_184055 | JGI IMG/M metagenome (GOLD analysis project Ga0207888, IMG submission 184055) | Marine viral communities from the Pacific Ocean - LP-43 (SPAdes) | ecosystem: Environmental > Aquatic > Marine > Oceanic | place: Pacific Ocean | collected 2010-08-27 | reverse complement strand
TCGGTCTTCCAAACAGGTTTTGCTTTCATTCCATGAAATTAAAACATATTCAGAATAAATCCTATAAAAAAAGGCTGCCTTTTTAGACAGCCTCTTTTAGTTATAAGATTTGGGTGACGGTTATTTTTTGATCTCTAAAGCTTATGGTTTCTCCGGTTTGAGTGCCTGTAAGTAATTCACCAATAGGCGAAGCGCTCGAAATACAATACACATTTCCGGTTTCCAGCTTGAGTTCACCGTACGGAATTCCTATAAAATAGTTGGCTTTATCGGTAAGTACCAGACTACCTTCTCCTATTAATGTATTTGGCGTCATACTGATTCGGTTTAAAACCTCTTTCTGTTTTTCAACCTGATCCATTTGACCCTGTGTGCGTTCCATTTCCTGCTGAATCATTTCAACACCAGTTTCATATTTATCACCGGCACTACTTTTACCATCACTTTCACGTGATTCAATAAGGCTGGCTTTTGTATCCTGTAATTGAGCAAGTTTAGTGTTTAAACGTATGCGCAATTCTTGTATAAGAGCTTTCTTTTGCATGTAGCAATTTTGTTTTTTAAGGCGGGCGAAATTAGTCTAAAACAACATAGCTTGTTCAGTTTTTTTCGCAGTAGGGGAATAATTTATTGAGAGTTTTACTTAATAATCGAGATTTGCATGCTTCGAGACTTATCTCGCTCTAAAATGAATTTTTCAGTTTAATGCTTTGCGGTTGTCCCAAAGTTACTCTCGATCTTTTATAACACGCGTCTTTGAAAATCTATCGTGCAATCCTCTTTTCACAATTAGATAAGAAAGTCTATCAAATGGTATTAATCTGCATAACGTGCGGATGAGAATTGTTTTTCCGTCGGGTTTGTTGCCTGATTCTGTTACAACTATTGTTTTGGTTACATATTTTCCGGCTGTTTTTTGGAAGAAATATTCTGAGAGTCCATAGTACGCTAAAAATATCAGGAGAATCATTCCGTAACCTATAGCTTGTAAAAGATTATTGTTTGTAGTTACAAATACCGAATCAAGAGCTAAACTTGCTGTTAAAACCAACAATACAAAAATCACAAAATCAATGAGAAAATTAGTAAAGCGGATTCCTGAGCTACTAACGTAATCCTGAATTTCTTTTACCGCATCATTATCTTGAGCTACAGCTTTTACCAGATTTGCCATTTGCAACTTAGAAATCTTTCTACGCGAGAGCTCGTCTTCTGCGGCTTGTACAGCTTCTGGTTCATATTTGTGAACTTCTACGGTAACGATGCGAACCAGTTCTTTGTCTGAACATTTTTTAAGTTTAGACAAATAGGGCTTCTGCTTACTCATTATTTTTTATTTTTTTAAAGGTGCGATAAATTTAGCAAAACTCTAGGTGTGCCATATCGTGCTTTCTATTCTGTATTTTTTTAATGTCGGGTCCTAAAATAGATTTTATTCAAAATAGCAAATTTGAAAAGTCCTGTTTAGAACTTTAATAAATCTTTAAACTACAATGCGAGCGCTTATTCTCCTTCTAAAATATTTTAATTTGCAGTGTTATGAAACAGCAAGCAATAAGTCGTCGGAACTCCATCAAACTTTTTGCATTAACCGGCACCACGGTCTTAACGATGCCCAATTTAGTATTGAGCTGTAAAAATACGACCGAGAAGCCCGTGCGATTTGGTTTTATGACAGATTCACACTATGCCGATCGCGATGTGGCAGGAACCCGTTTTTACCGGGATTCTATCCCAAAAATGCAGGAAGCAATACAAGTACTCAATTCTCAAAATCTGGATTTTCTCATTCATCTCGGGGACTTTAAAGATCAGGGCCCTGAAGCGAAACCTGAAGATACGCTTCGCTATTTAGAGGCTATTGAGGGGGTATTTCAAGAATTTGAAGGAGCTAAATATCATGCTTTAGGCAATCACGATGTTGATAGCATTCGTAAAGAGACTTTCTTGGAGAATATTAGGAATACCGGTCAGGAGACCACACAAAACTATTATTCTTTTGATGCCGGTGGCTTTCATTTCATCGTACTGGATGCAAACTACGATACAGATGGGAAAGACCATTTTTTTGCCGAAGGTTCAGATTGGGAAGATGCTAACATTCCTGAAAAAGAATTAAAGTGGCTTCGCAACGATTTAGCTCAAAATGAAAAACCTACGGTCGTTTTTTGTCATCATCCACTTTATGAGTTTTACAAAGAAGGATCAAAATTTCACGTGACTAATTTTAAAGCGGTTCAGCAGATACTGCAGGAAAGTAGCTGGGTAGTAGCTTGTATGCACGGGCATGTGCACAAAGAAGATGCCGCGATCATTGAAGGCATAAATTACATAACCCGTTTGGGAATGGTTGATTATGAAGGCTTAGAAAACAACAGTTTTAGTATAGTTGAAATAACAGAGCGTCAATTAAAAATTGAAGGTTATAAAAGAGCTTCAGACACAAAACTTAAACTTCAGTAATTAAAAGGCGATAGTCGTGGTATTGTAAATCTCTTTGAGTACAAAGTAACTTTCTAACACTCCAATATTTTGAATTTTTGAAAGTTTGGTTCTCACAAACTCATGATACTCTTCTAAACTTTCTAAGTGAATTTTCAGGAAGAAATCAACTTTTCCGGCCATATGGTAACATTCTTGTACTTCTATCAATTCTTTGATTTGGTGTTCAAACGTATCGATAAAACCCTCATTATGATAGCGCAGTGAAACCATACAAATTGCTGTTACCGGTCTGTTGAGTTTTTTCTTGTTCAGAATGGCCACATAATTTTTGATATAACCTTTCTTTTCTAAGCGACGCACGCGCTCATAAACCGGTGAAGCCGTTAAGTGCAACTGGTCTGCAATTTCTTTAGTGGTGAGTTTTGCATTTTTTTGTAAGATTCTCAAAATCTTTAAATCGGTTTGGTCAAGTATTTCCATATTCAGAAAAATTTACTGATAGCTCCAGTCTAGACAGGACTCAAAGCGGTTTTTATCTTTTAAAATGATTTAGTAAAGATAAAAATACTTTATTTTTTTGATTTAACAGATAATTAAAGGGTTGAGCACTTCTGCTTTATATTTTTATACTGTTAAAACTTTCAGTCATGAGAATATTGATTACAGGAGCTTTTGGTCAGTTAGGAACCGCTTTAACAGAGGCGTTGATCAACAAGTATGGCAGTAAATCTGTTGTAGCAACAGATTTGCACATTAGAGATACATTTAATTGTGAAACCTTAAAACTTGATGCAACTGATCTCGAAGCTTTAGATGAAATTGTTCGTACGCATCAAATTACTCAAATCTACCATTTGGCAGCAGTTTTATCTGCAAAAGGTGAGTTAGAACCACTTAAAACCTGGGACCTCAATAATTCAACTTTTTTCAATGTTTTAGAAGCAGCGCGATTAAACGATGTGCGAAAAGTATTTTTCCCAAGTTCTATTGCCGTTTTTGGAGCAGATGCCCGTAATCAAATTACGTCAAATGATTTTCCTTTAAATCCAACAACCGTTTACGGAATTAGTAAAGTAGCGGGTGAGCAGTGGGCGAATTATTACAATGCAAAGTATAATATGGATGTACGTTGCCTGCGTTATCCGGGACTCATAAGTTACCAGTCTCTTCCGGGAGGAGGAACAACAGATTACGCGGTAGATATTTTTCATAAAGCGATAAAAGGAGAAGATTTTGAATGTTATTTGAGAAAAGGTACTCAATTGCCTATGCTTTATATGGATGATGCAATTGATGCGACAATCCGTTTGATGGACGCTCCAAAGAAAGCAATCACTCGCGTAGGTTATAATATTCAGGGAATGAGTTTTTCTCCGGAAATGATCGCAGAAGAGATCCGTAAAAATATTCCTAAACTTACGGTAGTATACAATCCAGATAACCGTCAGAAAATAGCCGAAAGCTGGCCTGTTGCATTAGACGATACTCCTGCACGTATGGATTGGGGTTGGGAGCCAGAATATGATTTAAAACGTATGACCGAAGAAATGTTATATAGATTGGATCAAAAAAAAAGAACTAACGCGTTTATGCACGCTTAAAAACAGACTCATGTTTACATCAGTTAGAAAAAGTATACAAAAAGAATTAGAAGAGATAAAAGAGGCCGGTCTATATAAAGAAGAGCGCATTATAACCACACCTCAAAAAGCCGAAATAAATACTGAGAAAGGAAGTGAAGTACTCAATTTTTGTGCAAACAATTACTTAGGACTTTCTTCTCATCCAGATATTATAGAAGCAAGTATAGATACCATAAGAAGTCATGGTTACGGTATGTCTTCTGTACGTTTTATCTGCGGAACGCAGGATATTCATAAAGAACTTGAGCGTAAAACAGCTGAGTTTTTAGGGATGGAAGACTGTATTTTATATGCTGCAGCTTTTGATGCTAATGGTGGTGTTTTTGAGCCAATTTTGACTAAAGAAGATGCAATCATTTCAGATGAATTGAATCACGCCAGTATCATAGACGGTATCCGGTTGTGTAAAGCCGCACGCTACCGTTATAAAAACAACGATATGGAAGCACTAGAGGAGGAATTGAAAAAGGCTTCCGGGGCGCGACGTAAATTGATTGTTACCGACGGAGTTTTTTCTATGGATGGTACTATCGCCCAACTTGATAAAATCTGTGATCTTGCTGAAAAATACAATGCAATGGTAATGGTAGATGATTGTCACGCGACTGGTTTTATAGGTGAGAATGGTAAAGGAACGCATGAGTATAATAACGTAATGGGGCGCATTGATATCATTACGGGTACTTACGGTAAAGCCTTAGGTGGAGCTTCTGGTGGTTTTACAGCTGCTCGTAAAGAAATCGTAGATATGCTACGTCAAAAATCAAGACCTTATTTATTCTCAAACACATTAGCGCCTGCAATTGCCGGAGCTTCTATCAAAGCGATTGATATGTTGCGTGAATCAGGAGACTTAATAACTAAGGTGCAAAACAATGCGAAACGTTTTAGAAATGAAATGGTAGAAGCTGGGTTTGACATCATACCCGGTGAACATCCTATTGTTCCAATAATGTTATACGATGCAAAATTGGCTCAAGAATTTGCAGCTAAACTTTTAGATGAAGGGATTTATGTAATCGCATTTTTCTATCCGGTAGTGCCTAAAGAAAAGGCGCGTATTCGCGTACAGCTTTCTGCAGGTCATGATGATGCACACATAACAAAAGCAGTTGCTGCTTTTACTAAAGTAGGTAAAGCGCTTGGTGTGATCTAATAGAATAAACTAAAATTTCTAATAAACTAGCTCAGGGCAAGTCCATGAGGCTTCCTTAGAAACAAATTTTCAATTTCGCGGCAAGCCTCGGTGTATTATACCTTTTGGCGGTGCCAATAAAAAAAGCCTCACTTTTTAAAAAAGTGAGGCTTTTTTTATTAGAGAAAAACACGATTAACTATGTTTTAAAATGTTGTTAATTTAATATAATTATTGGGTAACATCTGGGTTAAGATTGACTATAGGGATTGATACTTTGCAGAAGTAATAAAAAGTTTATCAATCTAATAGTTAAAATCTTACTTAATGTTATGACACATTCGCAAATTAATTTAGCTCGATATTTGAGCCATTTAAGGCTTTTAATCTTGCTATTGCCATTTATAGGTTTCAGTCAAAAACAAATCTCCGGGACAGTTGTAGACAATCAAGGTATGCCTATTGTAGGAGCCACTGTTGTAGAAAAGGGAACCTCAAATGGAACAACAACCGATTTTGATGGAAATTTTGATTTAGAAATTGCTCAGGATAATTCAATAGTTAAGATCTCTTATGTTGGTTTTATTACTAAAGAGGTTGCTGCTGGTTCTTCTTCAGTTTTAAATATTACTCTAGAAACAGATACACAAAGTCTGGAAGAAGTAGTGGTAATAGGTTATGGTACTCAAAAAAGAGAAGAGGTTACCACAGCAATTGCTACCGTAAAATCTGAAGATTTTAATCCTGGTCTGGTGCAAGACGCCGGGGACCTTATTAAAGGTAAAGTTGCCGGTCTAAGTATATCTAATGGTTCGGGGGATCCGTCAGCTACCTCAAACGTTTCTTTAAGAGGAGTTTCTACACTTCAGGGAAATACCCAGCCTCTTATTTTGATTAATGGCTTACCAGGGAGTTTAAATAGTGTGGCTCCTAATGACATTGAAAGTATAGATGTTTTAAAGGATGCTTCAGCTTCAGCAATCTATGGTACGCGAGGAGCTAATGGAGTTATCTTAATAACTACAAAAAGCGGTAAGGTAAATACGAAGCCTACTTTATCGTATTCACACTATGTTTCTTCTTCACAATTTGTAAGAAAAGCAGATTTTTTAGATGCTGGAGATGTGCGCAGGTTACGTGCAGATGGTATTGATTTACCCCAGTATAATGACTTAGGATACGAGACAGATTGGCTAGATGAGATTACACGAACTGCAGTTACACAAAATCATAACCTTACTTTTAGTGGCGGTGGTGATTACTCTACTTATAGTGTGAATGCTAATTATATGGATCAGCAAGGTGTTTTTAAGAAATCATTTAACGAAGAGTTTAGAATAGGAGCAGACCTTACGCATAGTATGTATGATGGTGTTTTAAAATTTACAGCAAGTTTTTTAGCCGGCTCTCAGGATATAGGAGCTTTAGGTGATGGGGCTTCTTTTGATAGTAGAATTTACAGGCAAGCATTAATACGTAATCCAACAGATCGTATTTATAACGATGAAGGAGATTATGTTCAAGACGGTACGGTTTTACAGTATGTAAACCCTGTGAGTATGATTGATTTGACAGATGGAGATATTCAGAATGATTGGGTTCGATTAAATGGAAATATAACTTTAGAGCCTGTAAAAGGTTGGGTAAATAATTTATTTGTAGGTAGTAACAGAAATACTAATCTTAGAGGTTTTTATGAAGCAAAAGAATATTTAGGCTATAACGGAGATAGTAGAAATGGTTTTGCTTCAAGATATACTGCTAAAAGTAAAACAGACCTACTCGAATTTACTTCAAAATATAGCAAAACATATGACGATCACTCGTTTTCTGTATTAGGAGGTTATAGTTATCAGTATAATGTAAATGAAAGTTTTTATGCTACAAATAGAGATTTTCCTACTAATGCTTTTGGATATAATAATTTAGGTCAAGGTCAAGGTCTTCAGAATGGATTAGCCAGTATGGGAAGTGGTAAAGATGACAATACTCTTATAGGTTTCTTTGGTAGAGTTTCATATAGCTATAAATCCAGATACAACTTATTAGCAAGCATACGTAGAGAAGGTTCTTCTAAATTCGGTACTAATAATAAGTGGGGTAATTTCCCAGCTGTTTCTGTTGGTTGGAATATTAGCAGAGAGGAGTTTATGGAAAATGCAGATTTTGTAAATAACTTAAAACTACGTGCTGGTTATGGGGAAACAGGTATTATTCCTGATGCATCATACTTATCTCAATCCTTATTTTCTTATAGTTCTAGAGCATATCTAAACGGGGAATGGATTAGAGGACTAACTCCAGATTTACAAGGTGGTAATCCCAACCCGGATCTTAGATGGGAAGTTTCTCGCGAATTTAACTTTGGTCTTGACTTTGGATTTTTCAATAATAGAATTAATGGTAGTTTAGATGTATATCATAAAAGAACAAAAGATCTACTATTTGATTATAGCGTGCCTACTCCCCCTAACCTCGTAGGTGTAACAAAAGCAAATGTAGGAGAGATGCAAAATCAGGGGTTTGAATTATTACTTAATGTAAACCCTGTTAATACCAAAGATTTTTCTTGGGATGCTAATATAACTTTATCACACAATAAGAATAAGCTGGTAAGCCTTTCTAATGATCTTTATCAAATAGAAGGTAATTATATCAATTACGGGACATTAAGTGAACCTGTTTCTCAAATTACACATCGTATTGAGGTAGGACAACCTGTTAGTCAATTCTGGGGTTTAAAGTCTGTAGATGTTGATTTTTATGAAGCTAGAGATGCTTTTGGCGAGGGAAATTACTGGACAATAGAGCTTCCTGATGGAAGTAGAGTGCCATGGGATAACGCATTGGATACAGATGAAAACAGACAATTTTTAGGTAATGGTATACCTGCATATAATATAGGTATTACAAATACTTTTAAGTACAAAAGTTTTGACTTAAGCTTTGTATTTACAGGAGCGTTAGACTTTCAAATACTTAATGCTCAGCGTGTATTCTACGAGTATCCACATATTCCTTATAATGTTTTGAATTCTGCTTTTGATCCTGTTTATGGTAAAGACATAACGTTAAGTAATCAAATAGGGCAAAAGTTTGTGAGTTACTACATAGAAGATGGAGATTACCTTAAATTAAACAATGTGACTTTAGGCTATAATTTCAATACTACAAACTGGGATATTATTGATGCTTTAAGATTGTATGTATCAGGAAATAATTTAGCAATCATTACTGGTTACACTGGTATTGATCCTGAAATAAACAGAGGTTCTGTGTTGACCCAGGGAACCGATGATAGAGATAAATACCCAAGCACAAGAACTTTTACGCTAGGGCTCAATGTTAATTTTTAAATCGTTGATTATGAAATTTATAAAAGATATTAAAGTTTGTTTATTGTTTTTTGGTTTGACAGCAGTGAGTTGTACAGATCTTGATGAAACGGTTTATAGTAGTATAACTGCAGAAGGAACTACCCTAACAGCAGATGATCTAGATGCTATTATAGTACCTCCTTATGCTTCTCTTCGATCTATTTACTGGGGATGGGACGGAATGTTTGATGTGTATGAAGAGTCTTCAGATTTAATAGTTACTCCTGCTCGTGTAGGAATAGGCTGGGGGCAACAATATGTTAATATGCATCAACACACTTGGCTTTCAGATTTATCTCATATAGAAGGTTTGTGGAGTAGAACTTATAGTAGTATTAATCAAATTAATAGGGCAATTCTACAGATAGAAGGTCTGGAAAATAATGAAGCAACAGATGTTTATTTAGCAGAGCTGAGAGCAATGCGCGCAATGTGTTATTACATTTTATATGATAATTATAGAAATATTCCACTTGTAAAACGTTTTGATTTGCCAGAAGGATTTTTACCGGAGCAAAGCGATAATAAAGAAGTTTATGATTTTATAGTCGCTGAATTGAATGAAGTTATGCCATTGTTAAGTACAGATGGTCTGGGAAGCTACGGTAGGTTTAATCAATACGCGGCAAAAATGACTTTAGCTAAAATGTACCTAAATTCAGAAGTTTATATAGGTGAGTCCAAGTGGGAAGAGGCTATGCGTGAAGTGCAGGATATCATAGATAGTGGAGAGTTTAGTTTAACCTCTGAATTTTCTGATGTTTTTGCATTAGACAATGAGAATTTAGTAGAAACAATTTTTGCAATCCCATACGATAATATTGAGGCTAGTGGTTCTTATTTAGCTTTTAAAGCACTTTATGGGAAAAGTAGAGAAACTTTTGATTTAGCAGGATCTCCTTGGGGTGGTAGTGCTGGAATTCCTCAATTTATTGATACTTATGATGAAGATGATGCACGTTTAGAAACAACCTGGTTGGGAGGATTACAATATTCTAGCTCTGGAGCCCCCATATTGCTTGACGAGAATGACCCTGATAGTCAGTTGAATTATACAAATTATATAAAAAGTGTAAATGAAGCCGGACCAACGGAAGGTTATAGATTTATACGTTATGAAATAGGTGCAGGTGTAGTAGCAACCTATGGTACAGATGTTCCTTTTTACAGATATACAGATGCTCTAATGATCAAAGCAGAATGTTTATTGCGTTTAGGAAGAGCAGATGAAGCAGCAAGTATTGTTTCAGAGGTGAGACAGCGAGCTTTTAAAGATTCAGATCCATCTAAAGCAGTTATGACCGGAGCAGAATTAATGGAAGGGAGTACTTATGAATACGGAAAATATGAAGATGGTAAAATTACAAATTATGAAGGGGGAGATGATATTGAGTACGGTAGATTTTTGGATGAGCTAGCTTGGGAATTTGTAGGAGAGCATCACAGAAAACAAGATTTGATTCGCTTTGGAGTTTACACCACAAAATCTTGGTTTTCACATTCACCTAATGGAGGTTTTAGAGAAATTTTTCCAATACCATTAAGTCAGATGCAAACTAATTCTAACTTAGAACAAAATCCTGGATATTAGAAAAACCAGACTTGATTTAAAAAGCCTCATTTCTTAACGAATGAGGCTTTTTTATTTTACGATCTATACTTGGTGTAAAGTTTAAAGTTAAAAAAATAGCGGGGGCTTGCCCCCGCTATTTTTAGATACACACTTTATGAGATAGTGCTTAAAGCTGCAGTGCTTAATTTGTTTAAATTGGTTAGTGATTCTGTACTAAGATTTTCTTTAGATAGCTTTATTAGGAGCAAACGGTTTAGATCATAACTAATCTTCAGCGATTTTTACATTATTCAAAATAAGGTTCTCTATAGATTCTGCATTCTCTAATTGACCATTAGGTGTTTCTAGCTTTATATTTTCAAAAGTGAAATCAGATAATTTATATTGATCTGAAGCAACAATATTAAACCCAATCTCGCAGGTCAATTTGATGTTTTTCATCTTTATATTGTGGGCAGATGATTTGATTATACTTTTTTCTCCTTTTAGATTAAAAAATTGAGTCCAAGGTTTAATTAGAATCATGCTTCGCACACTTCCTTTTATGTCTTCAATCGTAATGTAATCATAGGTTTGTGGCGTATCAGGGCGCATTTTAAGCCAGAAAATACGATGGGCAGTGTCAACGGTGCTTCTACGAAAAATAATGTTGTAATTGTGAATAGATTCGCTTCCGCAGGTAAGTGCACTGTGACAAAATCCGTAGGTGTTATCCTCGATGATAATGTTTCGGTTTTCACCGTTATTAGGATCTTCATCAGCGTGTGGGCCTTTACCACCTTTTAAGGCTACAGCATCGTCGTTAACTGCCATATAACAGTTTTTGATCAGCATGTTTTGGCACGCATCAATATCAACCGCATCAGTACTTGGTGCTTTTACAGGTTCTTTAGGAGACGTGATTGTTAAGTTCAAAAGCTTTATATATTCACTTTTGTAAAAATGAGTTGTCCAGAAAGGAGAGTTTTTCAGTTTGATATTTTCAATTTGTATGTTTTTGCTGTTAGAAACGTAAACGAGTCTTGGACGCATTTCATCTTTATTGGTACAATCAGGATTCCATTCGCGTCGTAACCAGAAAGCTTTCCAGTAACGCAAACCATTTCCGTCAAGGGTGCCTTTTCCCGAAATGGTAAATCCGTCAAGGTTATCGGCATTTATAAGCGCCGGGAAGTACTTTACGCTTTCTCCTTCAATACGGGTCATTATTACGGGAAAATTACTGATATCATCACTTCCTTTTAAGACTCCATTTTCTTCAAGATATAAATGTGTGTTTTGCTTGAAGAACAGAGACCCGCTTAAAAAAACACCTTGAGGTATGATTATTACACCACCGCCATTATTGGCAGCAGAATCAATAACTGACTGAATTTTTTCAGTTTGAATCTGTGTGCTGTCATTTATGACACCATAATCAGTAATTAGATATTTTTTGCCTAGATCATCAAGATGTACTCCTTCTGTATTATGAAACCACTCTGGTATCAACGTACCATCAGGAAAGCGTTCTTGCCCGTAAGCTACCATGTTAAAAATCAAGACCAAGAATAGATAACTTTTTATAAATGTATGCATAGAATTTTTTCATAAAAATATCTATATACATCGATATCGTTATCCTGTTCTATCCTGAACTTTTAGAATAATCATCCTGATTGTGAGAAATGAGGTTTACTCGATAATCGAGATTTAAATGCTCAGAGATTTGTCTCCTTCTAAAAATGTATTGTTCAGTTTAATGCTTCGTGAGCTTGCCTAGAAGTAGTTTACTTTTTTAAAGAAGATTCACGAGTAACCAAGGTGCCTTCTAAAACTAATTTTGATGATACAGCTTGTTCTTTATTTTTTAATTTATTGAACATGATTTTCATCAGCTGATTTGCCATTTCATCAACCGGTTGGGCAAAGGCACTTACAGTAGGGGAATACATTTCAAAAAAGTTACTGTCATCAAAACTAATAATGCCCAACTTATTTATAAGTTTTGCATCTATTTGATGAATGCATTTAAGACCACTCTGTGACAAGTAATTAGTTGCAAAAAAGATGGCATCAATATCTTTACTTTCTTTTATGAATTTTTTTATTTTTTCTCTCGAAGAAGGAATATTACTGGTGTCGTATGGGATTTTTAAAATATTTGGAGAAAAACCTGCTTCTTCTATAGCCGCTATATAGCCAGCCTCACGATCGTGCATTTGTATCTGATCTAGATCGATGGTTATAAAAGCAATATTTTTATAACCAGAATCTATGAGGTGTTGTGTAGATTGTTTAGCGCCTTCAAAGTTATTGATGATAACGTAGTCTGCTTCTAACTCTGGTATCTTACGGTCAAAAAGAACTACCGGAACTTCGTTTTCTAATAAATATGAAATTTCTTTCTCAATTCCCGGTGGAGGTACGATTATAAAACCGTCTACTTGACGCTCATGAAACAGGTGAATTAGATCTTGTGTACGCTTTACATCATTCTCTGTGCTGCAAAAAAGAACTCGGTAATCATTCTTGTAGGATATATCTTCAATAATCCTACCTACTTTAGAAAAGTGGCTGTTGCTGATGTCTTCAACCATAAAAACTAAAACTCTGGTACTCCCGGTACGTAAACTACGGGCAACAAGATTGGGTTTGTAGTTTATTTCTTTTAGATGCGCTTCAACCTTAGCTATGAGCTCTTTAGAGATTTTCTTTTCTTCTCCTTTGCCATTTAAAACAAAGGAAACTGTTGTTGTTGAGATGTTTAGTGCATCTGCAATATCCTTAAGAGAAGGTCTTTTTTTTTTCATAAACAGAAACTGTTGAGTGCATTTTATTTCGATTTTAAAATTACCAAAAAAATGTACAGTTCAAACGTTTGATTTTTTAAACGTATAAAATACAATAAATCGTTTCAGTCGTAGCAAGGGCTTGACTTAGCGGGTTAAATTTAAATAGTAATTTAAAACTTGTAAAAACGAAAATTTTAGTTTACAAATTTAATTAAAACACTTATCTTTTT
>Ga0207888_100471_pt1 | contig 13248 bp, 7 predicted proteins | sample LinPmetageLP43_FD_184055 | JGI IMG/M metagenome (GOLD analysis project Ga0207888, IMG submission 184055) | Marine viral communities from the Pacific Ocean - LP-43 (SPAdes) | ecosystem: Environmental > Aquatic > Marine > Oceanic | place: Pacific Ocean | collected 2010-08-27 | reverse complement strand
TTATTAACCAATTAAATACATTCTATGAAAACAATTTCTACTCGAAACTTCTACATTTTAGTTTCATTTTTATTAACGACCTTAATTTCGGCTGGGCAAACCACATACATGGTTACCAGCGCGAGTGATTCAGGACCTAATACGCTTCGTCAAGCAGTTCTTGATGCGAACGCGAATCCTGGACCAGACATTATTAGTCTCGGTTTTGTAAGTCCGGCTCTTACATCAGGAACTATTACTATTACAGAAGCAGTTTCAATTACATCTTTTGGTGTAAATATCAATGCTGTGAATAATAATGATAATATTTTTACAATCTTAAATGCAGGTGATGTAGCTATTACAAGCGTGACCTTTAGAAATGGTACAGCAGCAAATGGTGGTGCTATTTACAGTGAAAATACAAACTTAGATATTAACGGTTGTTCATTTAATGACAATACAGCAAATGGTGCCCCTGGAAGTGGAGGCGCAATTTTTAATACTGGTACAGGTATTCTTGATATTAATGGAGGATCTTTTAGAAGAAATACGGCTAACAGAGCAGGTGGAGCTATTGAAGTTCAATCTACAGGCAATTTAATAGTTGCTGGGAATACAGTTTTTCAAAACAATACAGCTACAGGACCTCCTGGTAATGGAGGAGCCATACACATAACAGGTGCTGCAAATTCAACTATTACAGGAAGATTTCTTACAAATAATGCAGCAAATGAAGGTGGTGCGTTATGGAACGGAACAGGAACAATGACCCTAACAGGTTGTGATATTGATGGTAACATTGCTAGTGGCGCTTTAGCGGCTAATGGTGGTGGAGGTATCTTTAATAATGGAGGAAATTTAATTGTAAATAATTTATTAGCTGGGTTTTTTCCTAGAATTACACGAATTATAAATAATAGAGCTAATGGAGCCGCAGGTTCTGGTGGTGGTATCCATAGTAATGGAGGATCGGTTACTATAACAAGTAATGGAACGTTGCCTGCAAGTCGTATCGTGCTTAGAGGAAATCAATCCATCCGCGCAGGTGGAGGTATTGAAATCTCTGGCGGTACATTAGATATGACAGATGTTACATTGGATTCAAACGATACAGGTGTTGCCTTAGGGGCAAATCCTGGAAATGGAGGAGCACTGCATATTAGTGGCGCTTCCGATACCAACATTATTCGTGGTATCGTTTTAAATAATATAGCTGCCTCTGAAGGTGGTGGATTATGGAATGGATCTGGAGCAATGACCGTTACAGACACGCAAGTTTCAGGAAACGAAGCAAGTGGAGCTATGAGCGACAATGGTGGTGGAGGTATTTACAACGAAGGTGGAAACCTTATTGTTGATGGAACTTCAGTTATAGATGATAATAGCGCAACAGGAACTGCTGGTTCTGGTGGGGGTATCCTTACCAATGGAGGTAGCATAGTTGTAGACGGTATTACTGTTTCAAACAACTCAGCTAATAGAGCTGGTGGTGGTATTGAAGTTGTTTCTGCCGCAGGAACATTTAATTTTGATAACCTAACGCTTTCTGGAAACATAGCAAATGGAGGAACTGCCCCAGGTAATGGTGGTGGATATCACATAAGTGGAGCGGGTATAACCGAATTCACTAATAGTACTATTAATGGGAACACAGCTGTAGAAGGTGGTGGTCTTTGGAATGGTCCAGGAACTATGAACGTAACGGGATCTAATACTATAAGTAACAACATTGCAACCGGTGATCTTGCCGAACAAGGTGGTGGTGGTATTTACAACGATGGCGGTACTTTAAATATTCCAGGTGATTTTTTCGGTTTTGCTAATATCTTTGGAAATATGGCAACTGGAACTTCAGGTTCTGGTGGAGCTATTTTAAGTACAGCAGGTACTGTTGAAATTTCTGGAGCTTTTATAATAAGCAATGCAGCTAACCGCGCAGGTGGTGGTATTGAAATTATAGATGGTACTGCAAACTTGGTTAACTTAAACCTTAGTAGCAATGACGTAGATGGAACAGCAGGAACTGCCAACCCAGGTAATGGTGGTGGAGTTCACGTAACTGGAAACGCAGCAACAGTATCGTTTAGTGGTATTGCACTCTCAAATTCTGCTGCCAATGAAGGTGGTGGACTATGGAATAATGGAGGTGTTATGAACATTTTAACTCCCGCTTTTGGAGGTTTATTTACTGACACGTTTATTGATCAGAATACTGCATCAGGTGCAGCTGCCGATAATGGTGGTGGAGGTATCTACAATAATGGAGGAATTCTTAATGTAGACCCAAACACGGTAATCACAGGAAATATTGCCGACGGAGCCGCAGGTTCTGGTGGTGGAATTTTGAGTAATGAAGGAACATTGAATATAGATGGAGCCATTGTTCGAGACAATCAAGCAAATAGAGCTGGTGGTGGTATCGAAGTGATTTCCGCAGTGGGAACATTCCCTTTTGATGATTTGACTTTATCAGGAAATACAGCAAACGGTGTAACTGCCCCAGGTAATGGTGGTGGATATCACATTTCGGGATTAGGTACAACGATTTTTACAAATAGTACGGTTTCAGGAAACACAGCCGTAGAAGGTGGTGGACTTTGGAACAACGCTGGAGCGATGATTGTAACAGATACTGAGGTTTCAGGAAACACAGCAACTGGTGCCGATGCAGATCAAGGTGGTGGAGGTATCTACAACGAAAGTGGAGCCCTTACCGTTGATGGTACATCTTTAATAGATAGTAATGTAGCAACAGGTAACGCTGGTTCTGGTGGAGGTATTCTTACCAATGAAGGAACTTTAGTTGTAGACGGAATTACAATTTCAAACAACCAAGCCAATAGAGCGGGTGGTGGAATTGAAGTACGTTCGGTTGCAGGAGTTTTTACTTTTGATGCGCTTACCTTAGATGGAAATAGTACACCACTTGTAACTGCAAATCCAGGAAACGGTGGTGGATACCACATTACTGGTGCAGGAACTACAGTTTTTACAAACAGTACGATTACCGGGAATACTGCTGAAGAAGGTGGCGGACTTTGGAATAATGCTGGTGCAATGACTGTTACAGACACCGAAATTTCAGGAAATACCGCTACAGGTGATGCTGGAGACAATGGTGGTGGAGGTATTTACAATGAGGGCGGAGCCTTGGTTGTAGACGGAACATCATTTATAGATAATAATGATGCAGTTGGAGTTGCCGGATCAGGTGGAGGAATTCTTACCAATGAAGGTACTTTAGTTGTCGACGGAATTACAATTTCAAACAACACATCTAATAGAGCAGGTGGTGGTATCGAAGTGGTTTCTTCAGCAGGAACATTCACTTTTGATGCGCTTACTCTTACAGGAAATACAGCAACAGGTGGAACAGAAGCTTTACCAGCACCAGGTAACGGTGGTGGATATCACATGAGCGGTTTAGGTACAACAACATTTACAAACAGCACGATTACAGGGAACACAGCCGTTGAAGGTGGTGGACTTTGGAATAATGCTGGAACTATGAATGTTGTCACTTCAACTATAGATGCAAACACTGCAACAGGAGATGAAGCTACCAATGGTGGTGGTGGAATTTTCAATAGTGGAGGTACATTAAATGTTGATGTTACTCCAGTAACAAATAATTTAGCTAACGGTCTTGCCGGTTCTGGTGGAGGAATTCACAGTACAGGTGGAACAGTAACGTTAACAGGAACGGTTCTTACAGGAAACCAATCAGTGAGAGCTGGTGGTGGTATCGAGATTTCCGGTGGAGATTTAGTAATGGATGCAGCTACCCTTGACGGAAACGGCACAGGAGTAGCATTAGCAGGAACTAACCCAGCGAACCCAGGTAATGGTGGTGGACTTCACGTAGGTGGAACTGCCAATTCAACTATTACTGGTGGAACAGTAGATAACAACGTAGCTGCTGCCGAAGGTGGTGGACTATGGAACGGTGGAGGAACAATGGATTTAATCGGAGTTCCCGTAACCAATAATACAGCAAGTGGAGCTAATGCCGATAACGGTGGTGGAGGTCTTTACAATGATGGAGGAACCTTGAACGCTGATGCAGCAACATTGGTAGATAGTAATATAGCTGACGGGACTGCAGGTTCTGGTGGTGGAATTTTATCTACAGGTGGTTCAGTTAACCTTACAGGAACGATAGTGACCAACAACCAATCGAACAGAGCGGGTGGTGGTATTGAAGTTGCCGGAGGTGATTTGACCATGGACGGTGTTACTTTAAATACCAATGACACAGGAATTGCCTCTGGTGCTCCAATGCCAGGTAATGGTGGTGGACTTCACGTAGGTGGAACAGCCAATTCAACCATCACAGGTGGAACAGTAGACGGAAACGTAGCAGCTGCCGAAGGTGGTGGACTATGGAACGGTGGAGGAACAATGGATTTAATCGGAGTTCCCGTAACCAACAATACAGCAAGTGGAGCTAATGCCGATAACGGTGGTGGAGGTCTCTACAATGATGGAGGAACATTGAACGCTGATGCAGCGACATTGATAGATAGTAATTTAGCTGACGGGACTGCAGGTTCTGGTGGTGGAATTTTATCTACAGGTGGTTCAGTTAACCTTACTGGAACAATAGTGACCAACAACCAATCGAACAGAGCGGGTGGTGGTATCGAAGTTGCCGGAGGAGATTTGACCATGGACGGTGTTACTTTAAATACCAATGACACAGGAGTTGCTTCTGGTGCTCCAGCACCAGGTAATGGTGGTGGACTTCACTTAGGTGGAACAGCCAATTCAACCATTACTGGTGGAACAGTAGATAATAACGTAGCTGCTAACGAAGGTGGTGGATTATGGAATGGAGCAGGAACAATGACGCTAGTAGACGCAATAATCACTAACAATGCTGCAAACGGAGACGATTCGGGAGCATCAGGTGGTGGAGGTCTCTACAACGAAGGTGGAACTGTTGATGCAACTGGTACTACATTAATAGACAGTAATACTGCAACAGCTGGAGCTTCTGGTTCTGGTGGTGGTATTTTGAACGCAGCAGGAACGGTTAGCCTTACAGGAGCTACGATCACTAACAACACAGCCAACAGAGCTGGTGGAGGTATCGAAGTAAACGGAGCGGCAACAACCAATCTTACCGATGTATTACTTAGCAACAATGAAACAGGAGCTGCCCCAGGAAATGGTGGTGGACTTCACGTAACAGGCGCAGGTAATACAAATGTAACTGGAGGAACTGTAGATAGCAATATCGCAGCCAACGAAGGTGGTGGATTATGGAACGGTTCAGGAACAATGACGCTAGTAGACGCAATAATCACTAACAATGCTGCAAACGGAGATGATTCGGGAGCTGCAGGTGGTGGAGGTATCTACAATGAAGGTGGAACTGTTGATGCTACTGGTACTACATTAATAGACAGTAATACTGCAACAGCTGGAGCTTCTGGTTCTGGTGGTGGTATTTTGAACGCGGCAGGAACAGTTAGCCTTACGGGAACTACAATCACTAACAACACAGCCAACAGAGCTGGTGGAGGTATTGAAGTAAACGGAGCGGCAACAACCAATCTTACAAATGTAACACTTAGCAGTAACGATGCAGGTACAGCACCAGGTAATGGTGGTGGACTTCACGTAACAGGAGCAGGTAATACAAATGTAACTGGAGGAACTATAGACAATAACACAGCAATCGCCGAAGGTGGTGGACTGTGGAATGGTTCTGGTGTTATGACTGTGACTGGTGGAACAATGTTTGAAAATAACATAGCAAGTGGTGCCGACGCCGATCAAGGTGGTGGAGCTATCTTCAATGAAGGTGGAACACTAGATGTGACAGGTGCAACAATCCAGTCAAATGTGGCTGATGGAGCTTCTGGTTCTGGTGGTGGTATTTTGAACAATCAAGGTACGCTTACCGTATCAACAACGAGTTTATTAGGAAATACAGCTATGAGAGCTGGTGGTGGTATCGAAGATAATTCGGTTGCTGGCAATATGTTAGTATTAACAAATACCAATTTCTTTAATAACGTAGCAGCTGCTGCACCAGGTAATGGTGGAGGATTGCATATTACAGGTGCAGGTGATGCTTCTATTACAGGAGGATCGGCACTTAATAATACAGCAGCCTCAGAAGGTGGTGGATTATGGAACAGTGTAGGTACCATGACTATTGATGGTATGAACATCAACAACAACGTTGCTAGCGGAAATGACGCTGACAATGGTGGTGGAGGTGTATTCAACAACGGTGGTACATTAAATATTACAAATGGAACCGTGATAGATCTTAATACCGCTGATGGTACCTCAGGTTCTGGTGGTGGAGTATTGAGTGTTGATGGAGACGTTACTGTAGAAAACAGTACGGTAACTAACAACGTTTCTAATCGTGCTGGTGGTGGTCTTGAAATCGCTGGAGGTACAATTACAATGACCGGAGTAACATTATCTAATAATGATACAGGAGTTGCTTCTGGAGCGCCAATGCCAGGTAATGGTGGTGGTCTTCACTTAGGTGGAGGTGTAAACGCTGATATCTCTGGAGGAACTGTTGACGGAAACGTAGCAGCCTCAGAAGGTGGTGGTCTTTGGAACAACACTGGAGTAATGAATGTTTCAGGAACGACAGTTTCTAACAACGTAGCGAGTGGCGCAGATGCGGACACTGGTGGTGGAGGTATCTACAATAATGGAGGTACTTTAAATGTAGATAATAGTACAGCAATCACAGGGAACTTAGCCAATGGAACTTCTGGTTCTGGTGGAGGTATATTGAGTACCGATGGTGAGGTAAGTATTACAGACTCTACATTAGATAGTAACTCTGCAAATAGAGCTGGTGGTGCGATTGAAATTATTCAAGGTGCACTAGTAGTGCTTACTTCAGAATTGACAAACAACGATGTAAACGGAACTGCAGGAGCTGCTAACCCGGGTAATGGTGGAGCACTTCATATTACTGGTAACGGTGGAACAAGTTCTATTTTGAGTAGTTTGGTTTCAGGAAATGAAGCAGCCAGAGAAGGTGGTGGATTATGGAACCAAAGTGGTAATATCATGACAGTAAGTACAACTACAATTGATAGTAACACGAGTTTTGGACCTGCCGCAGATGATGGTGGTGCTGGTATCTTTAATAATGGAGGTACGGTAAATGTATTTGAAACTACTATATCTAATAATGACGCTCAAGGAGCAGCAAGTAACGGTGGTGGTTTACATAATGCCAATAGCGGTGCTGTTGTAATTAGAGTATCTACAATTTCTGGAAATAGTGCTGCCGCTGGCGGTGGTGGTATTGCCAATGTAGGAGCAGGAACTGTTTTAAATGCAGTAACGGTAGCTAACAACAGTGCGGGAACAGCAGGTGGTGGTATTTTAAGTGGTGCTAATACACAACTTAAAAACACGATCGTAGCGTTGAATTCAGCTGGAACAGGTACAGATGTATCAGGTACATTCACATCTAATGACTATAATTTAATAGGAACAGATGATGAAGGTGCTTTTCCAGAAGCACCGAACGATATTGAAGAATCAGATCCGTTATTAGGACCGCTTCAAGATAACGGTGGTTTAACTGAAACGCATGAACTGCTAGAAGGATCATTGGCATATGATGCAGGTGACCCAGCAGATCTTTTCAATGACCAGATAGGACAAAGTGTTTTTGCTTCGGCAAGAGACATTGGAGCGTTTGAGGCGCAACAAGAACTATTAGGTGTTGATGATTTTGCAGATGGTAGTAACATCGTAGTATATCCTAATCCATCTAGAGGGGTTTCAACAATAGAAATTCCACAAGCATTTGGAACTGATATCCAAATAACAGTAGTAGACATCGCTGGTAAGATCGTGAAAAACTTCACAATTACTTCTGGTGCTACTCAAGTTACTTTTGACGGAATGGCAAATGGAGTATACATACTTAGATTTGCTTCTGAAAACGCAACAACAACAAAACGTATTGTAGTTGCTAAATAAGTAGATTATTTTTTAAAAGTAAAGCCTCCCGAATTTTCGGGAGGCTTTTTTTATGGGATAAACTTGATTAAAATTGAAACCTATTTAAAATGTGACTGTAGCCTTAAAGTTTAAGTTCCTACCTATATTAGAAACCCCATCAGGTTTTAAACGGGATAAGTGAGATACATACGTTTCATCTGTAAGATTGGACCCGCTTACTCGTAATCCCAGATTAATTGTCTTGAGAGTTATCGTAGTTCCAATTCCTACGTTTAATAAATTATAGCCTTCTGTCGGGGTTTCAAATTCACTAATGTTGTTTTGATCAAAGGTGCTTACCAAACCAACAAAGAAATAAGATTCCTGTAGTTTTTTGTAATCATCAAATTCTATCCTAAATGTATTTCTCAATGTATTTGCAGGAATAAGGGGCAACGAACTGTCATTACTTGTCAATTCACCCACAACGGTCTCAAAACTAGATTCTAAGTGCAGCCAGTCTAAGGGGTGTGGATGTAAGTGAAAACCAAATTCACCACCGTATAATTGAGCGTCATCTTGTATATAATCAAACACGTTGTTCTCATCAATCACTTCTCCTGTAGGCGTAATGAAGATATAATTGTTCACTTTATTGAAAAATCCGTTGCCAAAGATTTCAAAATGCTCATTTCTGAATTCCAATGCAAGATCTGTTTGAAAATTTTGCTCATTATCCAAGTCAGGATTTCCTATTTCATATCTATTGGTGCCTTCATGAACCCCATTGGATGTTAGTTCCGCTAAATTAGGCGCTCTAAAACCGCTAGCAAGATTTAAACGAGCAGTCAAGTTTTTGACCAAATCCACTTTTGCACCAATCGCAGCATTAACGCTATTAAAATCTCTATTAACGGCATTGATAAAATCAGGATCGCCCATGTCGCGCGCAGGTACACTTTCTAGCGTTCTTGTGTCATAGCGAAGACCAGCCTGCAAATCAAACGTCTCTTTGTGATAATGTGTGGTCGCGAGCACCCCAAAATCTGTCATTGTCGCATTTGGGATTAAGATTTCCTCTCCAAAATTTTCATTGGTTTGAAAAAGTCCTTGAACGCCAACGATGGTTTCAAAAGAACCTAGTTTTGGTAGGTTGTATTTTACATCGTAACTTAAGGTTTCCAGTTTTAAGCGCAACGCAGGGGCTATTTCTTCATCTGCAAGTAAACCCTTTAAAATCGGCCTTTCTTCTTCGCCTTCTTCATCTTCAAATTCACGTCTATCATTAAAGGTATATCCTGCTTTGATGTCTAAAGACGAATTCTTAAAGTAGATATTGTTTTCAAAACTTAGAATGTGGTTGTCAATTTCTTGAAACGGAAAAAGTAAAGATTTGTCATTGGACTGCACCCCAATTTCTTCGGGAATACCAATATTGGCTCTATTATAATTATAACGTAATGTTGATTTTACAGTAGTTCCCTGGTATTGTAGACCAGTTTTAATATCACTTTCATTAAAACGCGAATTGGTCACTAGTTGACCATTCCCTGCTTCATAATCACTATGCGTAACATAAGCGCCACGTATGAGAAATTTGAATTTTTCTAAGGACGTTCTCACCCCAATGTTATTTACGAATCCTTCCGTATTGGTAAAATAGCTACTATTGGCATCGGCTTCGGTAGAATTTGATGCGGCAAAATTTTCGGGATTGAGATATAAAACACCGCCCAAGGCATCACTTCCGTAGAGAAGCGAAGCTGGGCCTTTAATTACCTCGACGCTTTCTATTCCGGCTTCGTTGACACCAAGCCCATGCTCATCACCAAATTGTTGATTTTCGAGACGAACCCCTTGCGAATACGTTAAAACACGGTTTGAGCTTAAGCCTCGTATGACGGGTTTACCAATACCAACACCAGTACTAATGGTATTTACACCTGCGATGTTCGTAATTCCATCGGCGAGCGTGACACTTCCATTTGCTGAAAGGGCATCGGTATTAATGCGCTCCACTTTCATGACATTATCACGCTGCAATTTATGGAACGGCGTAGAGATGATGATTTCTTCCATCTCAACGGCACTTTCTTCCATCAAAATTGTTTTTGAAATGGTTTGCCCTCCAGAAAATTGAATTTTCTCAGAGATGGTCCGATAGCCTAACGAGGAAAAGACAATGGTATAGAGCCCATTTGGGATTGTATTAATTGTAAATGTACCGTCCACAGAAGCAACAGTTCCTTTTTCTAATTGTGGTAAGTAAACGGTTGCTACCACGGGCGATCCGTCGGTAACTGAATTTATAGTGCCAGAAATGCTATTCTGTGCACTGGCTCCTAGCATCGCAAGGATACTTAGGAACAGTGAAAAAATGATTTTCATTATTCTTAAATTTTAAAATAAATAAATTTTTTAATGCAACTTAAGAATAGGAGGGTGGCCCGCGGAGGGCATAACTGTAGTGTATTTTGTTCTTGTCTGAAGAAGTATAAAAATCAATAATCGTGATTTTTATTTCAGAAAAAAAAGGGGTTTTAAAATTTTGAATTTGGTAGGTATAGCTTGAAATTTGAAAATGACAGATGGAGCAATCGATCTTCTTTTCATGTAAATGTGTGGTAAGGTCTTTACAGGGCTTGTGATCATGCCCTTCAAAAACGTGAGAAAATTGCACCGCAGTAGGGAACAACAACGCCATACCCAAGAGCAGAGTTGTGATCGTTACGAGTAGTTGCGATGTTATTTTCATATTAATCTTTCAGTAAAAATTTAAATCCCATTCTACTGAGCATCTTCTTTTCAAAGTTCCAAAAAAAATAGTATTCCCCAAAGAGCCATCCAAAAAAAACTAGGAGCACTTGATAGATAGGAAAAATTATTAAAATGCGAACTGGCCAGTAAATATACCAACCCATTTCTCTAGTGATCTGAACCGCTTCTGTTAGCGGACCTGCAAATTTGGCCGCCGTGCTTCCCGTTATCGCAAATACCACTAAAATCACTGTGAGTTGCCAATTGCTAGTAATGTTCCAGCGTTGTTTTAGTTTTTTCATTATCGAGCTCCTGGGAAATCTTGATTGTATTTCTCTTGAAAGAAAACAAAATAATTATACAATAGGTAGTTCACTTCGTAACCATACTCCACTGTTGGTTCATAATTTATTTGTTGTGGATAAAGATTAATATCATATCGCTGAATATTGGTCGCACGTTGGTTGTACTCTGTCGTCCAAAGTCTGTTTTTATTTTCTAGATAGGTAAGACCGTAATAACCCCTCGGTTGTTGTGTAACTAAAAAGGAATTAAAACCAGGTTCAATAATGAGTATTTCGTATTCTAAGCTATCATTGGCAATTCGAATGGTATCTCCTTGGGATACTTGCGGGTTGGGTTGCGTATCGATGGTTGATTTTGAAGATTCGCAACCTATTATAATCAATGCCAACGTTAAAATAGTTAGTAGGTATTTCATCACTTTCATTTTTTATAAAGTTACTTAAAAAGCGACTAATGCTTATGTAATTAAGATTTTTCATAAAAAATGCTTCAAAATTACTTCCGAAGCATTGTCTAATACTATGTATATTTTTATTTGCCGAAAAAGCCGCCGAGCATCCCACCAAGTCCGCCGCCTTTTTTTCCACCGAGTACCATCCCTGCAATATCATCTACTACACTGCCATCATTATTCCCGTCGAGCAGACTTTCAATTAAGGATTGTTGCTTGTTTTGAGTTTTTTTACCGCCGCCAAGCATTCCGCCAAGCAATCCTTCAATTCCAGAAGGGGAAGAAACATTTTGTTGTCGTTTTTCTTTACCTAGATATCCTAAAATAATGGGAGCTACAACGGTTAATATTTTCATCACAGAATCTGTGTCAACGCCAGATTTGTTAGACAAAGCGCTTACCACGTTGTTTTGAGAGCCTCCAAGAACGTGTCCTAAAATACCTAGGCCGTCTTGTTTTGCTTCTTCATTAACACCTCCACCAAAAAATCCGCCCAGATTATTAAGCAGGCTTCCGTCGTGTTTGCTGTTTTCTAAAGCGCCTAATAAGTTTTGTGCACCTTCTGGAGATTTCGCGTTGCGCTTCATGGCTCCCATGAGTAATGGAAGTGCCATAGACACTACCGATGCGGTTTTATCTGGAGATTGATTGGTTTCTTGGCTAACACCGCTAATTAGTTGACGTCCAAGGTCACTATTAAGTAAATCTGCTATTTCTGCCATTGTAATTGTTTGTTTTTATTGTTTGTCACAAGATACTTATTATCTTAAACTTTTTCTAGGATAGCAATTATTTGTTCAGCTAACTCTGTACCTATTCTGTCCTGTGCTTCATTAGTTGCAGCACCAATATGAGGGGTTAGCGAGAGTTTATGGTTCATTAACACTTTAACAGCTGGGCTTGGCTCATCCTCAAAAGTATCAAGGGCCGCAAAAGAAAGTTTTCCTTTTTCTAAACCTTCCAACAAGGCTTTTTCATCAATAACGCCTCCACGAGCTGCATTTATAATGGCTGCTCCGTCTTTCATTTGCTCAATCTCTTTCTTGCCAATTACATACTCCTTCTGTGCCGGGACGTGTAACGTTATAAAGTCACTGTGTTTTATTAATTCTGAAACAGGCTCTGTTTTAATTTTTAAAGTTATCGTCTGACCATCGTAAAAGTCTAGCGTAATGTTCGCTTCGCCTACATGATTATCACTGGCAATCACTTTCATGCCACATCCTAAAGCAATTTTGGCAACTTCACGACCTATACGGCCAAAACCGATAATGCCGATGGTTTTTCCGCGTAATTCGGTTCCTTTGGCATAATTCTTTTTAAGTTCTTTAAATCTACTTTCTCCTTCTAGGGGCATGTTGCGATTCGCATCGTGTAAAAAGCGTACACCCCCAAAAAGGTGCGCAAAAACTAGCTCTGCTACCGATGACGAAGAAGCAGCCGGTGTATTAATTACCTCTAGGCCTTTACTACGCGCGTAATCAACATCTATATTATCCATACCTACACCGCCGCGACCTATAATTTTTAGGCTAGGGCAGGAGTCGATAATGTCTTTTCTTACTTTGGTAGCACTCCTTACCAAAATCACATCTATTTGATGTTCATTAATGTAATTGATCAATTGCTCTTGTGCCACTGTTGTAGTGATAACCTCAAAACCTGCTTTTTCTAGTGCTTTAATACCACTTTGGGATACTCCGTCGTTTGCTAATACTTTCATATTTATTACCCGCGTAGGCGGTTTTTTTTTAGATTAATTATTTAGTTTTATATGGCGAGTCTATGCGTTTTTTTCTAGTATTTGCATT
>Ga0207888_100468_pt1 | contig 13368 bp, 10 predicted proteins | sample LinPmetageLP43_FD_184055 | JGI IMG/M metagenome (GOLD analysis project Ga0207888, IMG submission 184055) | Marine viral communities from the Pacific Ocean - LP-43 (SPAdes) | ecosystem: Environmental > Aquatic > Marine > Oceanic | place: Pacific Ocean | collected 2010-08-27 | reverse complement strand
TGGTAATTTTTTCATGTTGTTGTTGATTTAAGTTTGTTGGTTTGGTGATACATGAACCATGTATCTTAACTAAAAATAAGAATTATAATAGTAGGTGACTCCTGTTGTTTTAAAGTTTAACAGGGAATTAAGGTATCTCACAAAGTTGTTTATTGGTGTGTAGAGATGCGGATTAATTTTAAGATTTGAATAAAGAATAAAATATTGAACAACTAGTACATATAGGTCAACGTGGTAAATAATTTTCGAAATCATTCGTTAGATGTGATGGATAAATTTAAACAGGATATATATTTGAGATGCCTATAAAGTTATTTAATATTATATATGATGGAGGGTCGGATTAAAAACCACACTTTATAATTGAACAAGCGTTATTAAGACTTAAGGTTTTGTAGTTTATTAAGACCCAACAGAAACTAGCAAGTACTTGTAAGTCAAATGAATAGTGGATTTTCTTTTGTGTTATGTCCTAATAAAATATTAAATTGTAAAAGCCCACCAGTTTGGTAATACCATAGTTCCCCCGAATATGATGATTAAGCCGCTTCTAATGGGCCAACTTCTTATTGCTACACAAAGAAAAGAAGCGAGAATCCATTAAAAAATACCTAGTAATGGGGATTTTAAAAGAGCATCATTTTTTACATATTTGAACAAACCAAAAGCTAGAATAATGAACAATCAAGAAACAACAGAAGAGCAAAACGTCAACATCACATGTAATATCAACAAACTTGATACAAAGGCTAATCAACTAATATACTGTAGCCAATTGTACGGGACTTTCTTTGCGGTTTCTGCAAAATTTAACATAGAAAAGGGCTTTTTGAAAAGTATGACCTTGACCCTTATTAATTTTAAAGGTCTTTACAATATTGGAATGCTAAAGGAAACGAAAAGCGCATTTAAGCTAGAGGGTAATGGGGCTAAATTAACACTGTATTTAAAGGCAAATGCAGGTCGGCATGGAAAACGGAGACAACTTAATGTAAAATGCGATAATATACCAATAGACGAATTAAAAGGATTAATTGTAACAAGAGAACTACAAAAATTATCAAATAAGAGTAAAAGTGATCATTTAAGGGAGGGAATTTTTGATTCTGAGTTCTATCAACGCGATGGTTCTTTAATTGAAGAGTTGGATCGACTTGATAATAAAGAGCAACTAACAAGACAAGACCGTTGTAAAACCACGTATTCCAATTTTGTATAAGGCTGTTACTTTTATTTTCGTTTTTCTTTTGACCGTTTCAAATACTACGGATGCTGTTTTTCCAAATACACTTAATTCTATTAGGAATTTAAGGTTTGAGGAAGCAAAATTAAACGCGTCTAAAATTCAAGATTCTAAATTAAAGAAACATACACTTGAGTTAATTGAAGTTTTGATAAACAAAAAAAGTAATTCTTCTATTTTAGAAAAGTCTATTGGCGACTCAAAAGAATTGGAAATAGTAAAATTAATTACAAATGGTTATTTGTATCAATACCATGATCAACCTAAGATTCTTCAAGCTTATAATAGCTTCTCACAGGCAAAAGGTATTGCTGACAAAGAAGACAATAGACCACTTTCTAAGTTTGCAGTAACGTCTATTTTGAATTTAATAAAGGCGGAAATATTTATTGGGAGCAAACAATATGTGCCTTATTTGGACCATTTTAAAGAGTTAAGTGATGATGCCGCCGATGATTTTCGAATATTACTATTTGAAACCGTTTTTAAATCTAAAGCCAATAATAATTTAAAAATAGATCTTGATTATGTGAATTCTGGTAAGAGAATGGATTCTTTGGTAACATTTTTACCACCAAATCATCCATATCTCAATTACTATTATTTTGAAAAAGGAATTCAATTTAAACTTTCTGGGGATTTTCAAAAAGCTGACTTCTTTTTTAAGAAGGTAGATTCGGCAACATCAGGCATTTTGTTTTGGCAAGATTATCACAGTACAAACCTTTGGCAAATGGCCAGTCTAAAGTTAGAGGAAAAAAAGTATGACGAAGCAAAAATTTATTTAGAGCGCTATAAGAAAACTTCAAAAAACCTAAAGGATTCTTTTTTTTACAATCGTTTAAATTCTTGGATTTTGGAGGAGCAAGGAACTTACGACTCGGCCTATTTTTATTTAAATCGTTCCGTAGAAAATGAATATAAAATGGGGGCAAAAAACAACTCTTTAGAAACAGCATTACTCTCTGTGGAGAATGAAACGGATAAATTAAAGCTAGACAAATTATCACTAGATAATAGACGTAAAACCAATCAATACTATTTAATATTGACCCTTTCGGCTCTAATATTAGGCACCGGCATTGCCATTTTGCTCCAAAAAAACACCACTAAAAGACGCTTGTTGGCCGAAAAGGAAACCCAGCTTAAACAAGAACGGGTAGACAACCTGCTTAAAGAACAAGAGTTGGTCACGATTGATGCCATGATTACTGGGCAAGAGAAAGAACGCCAACGTGTGGCCAATGAATTACATGATGATTTAGGAAGTTTAATGGCCACCATCAAGCTTCATTTCGATAATGTAAAAGGCAAAAATAATGACCCCGCTTTACAGCATGCACAAATCTTATTAGAAGAAGCCTACCAAAAAGTAAGGGGCATGGCGCATAGTAAAAACTCTGGGGTTATGAGTAGTCAAGGACTTTTACCTGCTATTAAAAAAATGGCCCAGGTTATCACAGAAACTAATGCCCTTGAAGTAACCGTTGAAGATTTTGGCATGGGGGAGCGTTTGGAAAACTCCTTGGAACTAAACCTTTTTCGAACGGTACAAGAATTGGTGGCCAATGCCATTAAGCATGCCGAGGCGACCAAACTGAATATTCAATTGACCCAGCATGAAGATAATTTGAACATAATAGTAGAGGATAACGGCAAGGGTTTTGACCGCAGTACCGTGGGCAAGACAAAGACTGGCATGGGACTTACCAATATTGAAAAACGCATAGAACATTTAGAGGGTAATTTCACCGTGGATAGTGTGCTGGGTAAAGGGACCTCCATTTTAATAGATATACCTGTATGATCACCGTAGCCATAGCCGAAGACCACCAAGCCCTTATAGATGGCATAAAATCATATGTAAAGTATGAAGATGATATTACGGTTATTGGCCATGCGAATAATGGGGAGGAGCTATTGAAACTGGTACGATTACGGCAGCCTAGGGTAGTGCTATGCGATATTCGTATGCCCAAGTTAGATGGTATTGAAGCCACCAAGATTATCTTAAAAGAACTGCCCCATACCAAAGTTGTGGCCTTTACTATGTTTGATCAAGACGATGCCGTAAAACAAATGTTGGCAGCCGGCGCACAGGGGTACATTTTAAAGAATAGCAGCTTAGATGTAGTCTTGGAAGCCTTACGTACCGTTGCCGATGGCAAAACCTATTACGATAAAAAAATTCATTTGCCCGATGCGGAAAAGAACAGCTCTAAAAGTGTGCTGTCTTCTCGTGAGCTCGAAATATTACAATTGGTAGCCAAAGGCCATACTAGTCATCAAATTGCGGATGAACTCTTTATTGGGAAAAGCACCGTAGACACCCATCGTAAAAACATGATTCGTAAACTGGGCCTTAGCGGTGCTGGGGAATTATTAAGATATGCGGTAGAGAAGAAATATGAGTTTTGAATTATTCACGATTCTTATTATGCCCTGAAGAACGGGTGTTTGGAACCTTTTGGTGCGAATTTCTTCCTACTACCCTTTTAATTCTATGATCAATTACTCAAAATTGATACGGTCGCGTATGGTACCATCCTCTCTATGGATAATAACATCTGCCTTGTATTTACGTGCCAGTCGCTTGGCTTTGTTGATAGCCGTAAGCTGCAGCCTGTGCTTGGAGGTAATACGTTTGTTTCCTTCACGCCGTACGGCCCAAACTTTTTTATAAGGCACCACATGTTGGTGCCACGTTCTACCTCTTTTACTTTGGCGAAAACTGGTAAAAAAGACTTCCACCAATTCAATTAACGTAGCAACCCAAGATTGCGATGTAGTGTTTTTGGGCATAATGTATTTGGTCTTGCTTTCGAAGATACTGTTTTCAGGAAAAAGAATTATGATTGCTTTTAGGTATGCGTGCTAGAGAAAGTTATTTAAAATGTAAGTGTTTGGATTACTTAATTCTTCACTAAAAGATCACAAAAATTTTGTTCGCACATACACAAAAATTCATTTGAAGTAAAGGCTGTTATTCAAAACTTATAGGAACTTGTTGATTCTTAATTTTTACAATGTATTGTAATTGAGTGTTTTATATTAAAAATACCTATTAATGGGTATTGATAAATGTCTTTTTGAAATTTAGATTTGAAATAAAAACAAATGGATGTAAAACCTATAATACTACTTGTCTTATTTACTTTTCTTTCATTACGCTTCGGACAAGGCCAAGAAACAAAATCTGATAGTACGGACTTAAATAATGATGAATTGATTGAGAAGTTATCAGACCAAATAGTGGCTACCGCAAAACAAAAGTTAGAAGAAAATTACGAAGTGGATGAAAAAAAGCTTTTAGGTACATTTATTCTTAAAGAAAGCGAAGTAGAAGTTGATTTAAAAAAAAGTGTAGAGGGATTTTTAAAAAAGGACAGTACAGTTAACTTTGCAAAGAAATTTACCATTGAATCAGTAAAAATAGACATTCGAGAAGGGGTAATTTTTGATATAAGAATTCAAGGTAAATTGCTGAATACATTTGTTGTGTTTACAAATAATGCTCCAATAAACATGAGTAGTTTAATAAAACATGAAGTTTATCTCTCATATCTTAAACAAGGTGTAAAAGATTCAGCTTTAAGTAAGTATAGAATTAGACTTAAAGATTTTTTGACATATGATTATGAAAATGGTCAAAATTATGTAATTGATAATGAGTTAATTGAATTGAATTCTGAAGGTAAAAAGGAAGCAAAAGTTTATGGAAATGGAACATTAAAATCCTTAATTGATTTTAGAATTTATACTGATTTTTTAGGTATTATAAATGAATCTGCAAACGGTATTGTTAATTTCGAAGGTAATTCAACGTTTTTTTTAAATCCATTCAGTATTGGAGGTTATAACTATTTGTTGAAAAAGCTTAATTCAACTGTTCGTTACTCCAGATTTGATGATAATGATCAAAATATCTTACTACCTATAACAGATACACTAGATTTAATACAGAAATCTTTTCTTAGCGTAAGTGGAGAAATAGATTTGTTGGAAACCAGATTTAGTAAAAGATATCCATATAAATTACATTTAAAAACGAAGGTTGGGCTAGATATTAGTAAGACTAAAGGTGATGGAATTGAAGAACCTTTTAACACTACAACTTTGGTATTAGGCTTCGGAGCGGGAATAAATGTTCAACGCTATTCAAATTTTGGTTTAAATTCTACCATTTACTACAATAGATATGAAAATAATGGATTGTTTGATGCTGGAGCCGTAAATTTTAATACCATAGAAGTAAATACTGAAGTGTATTTCTATGATAGTAAAGAAAACAATGATAATGATGCTTTTTTCTTAAGACTAGCATATGAACAGGGAATAAGAAATATAAGTTCTAGTTCTAACTTTTTTAATATCCAACTTGGTTATAAAGCGCAGTTAAACTTTAATCCCAAAAAAGATTAGATTTCATTTAACCTCAACTCCCTCAAAAACTTGTTATGCTCTTCTGTCTTTCTTTTAATAGTTTTTTCAATATTTTGCAACGCTTTATGTACCTCTTTTAAATCAATTTGTACTTCATCCTCTGCTGTACTTACATACCTTGAAATATTAAGATTATAGCCATTCTTTTTAATTTCATCCATAGAGACTTTTCGAGAATAGCGCTCTGTCTCTTTTCTGAATTTATAAGTATCAACAATACTTGCAATGTTCTTTTTTGCTAATTTGTTCTGTCGTTTTCCTTTAGCGAAGTGCTCACTGGCGTTAATGAATAGAACGTCATCTTCTTTCTTGCATTTTTTTAATACTAGAATGCAAACAGGAATGCCTGTTGAATAAAACAAATTTGAGGGTAAACCAATTACTGTATCTATGTTATTATCCTTTAAAAGCTTGGTACGGATGCGTTCTTCTGCACCACCTCGGAATAAAACGCCATGCGGTAAAATGATAGCCATGGTACCTTCATTACTTAAGAAATGAAAACCGTGTAACAAGAAGGCAAAATCGGCAGCTGATTTAGGAGCCAAACCATAACTTTTAAAACGGAAATCTTCTGCCATAGTTTCGCTAGGTGTCCAACGTAAACTAAATGGCGGGTTAGCAACTATGGCATCAAATTCGGTTTTCTTGGAAGGGTTCATTTCATTTAAAATACCCCACTGATTTTTTAAAGTATCACCATGATAGATTTCAAACTCGGTGTCTTTCATGCCGTGTAAAAGCATGTTCATCCGTGCCAAGTTGTACGTGGTGATGTTGTTCTCTTGTCCGTAAATTTTACCTACTGTACCGCGATTGTCTTTGATACGCTTTCTAACGTTCAATAATAGGGAGCCTGAACCGCAAGCAAAATCCAATACTTTGTCCAACTTGCTTTTCTTGCCTGTTGAAGGGTCTTGACTGTCTAATGTGACAATTTCAGAAAGGATGGTTGAGATTTGTTGTGGCGTATAAAACTCTCCTGCTTTCTTTCCAGAACCTGCTGCAAACTGACCAATCAAATATTCATAGGCGTCTCCTAATTGATCTGCTTCTTTAGAAAAATCGGCAATACCTTCTGCAATCTTTTGGATAATGTTACACAACTTGGCATTTCGTTCTTTGGGTGTTTTTCCCAGCTTTTCTGAGTTCAAATTGATTTCTGAAAACAACCCGTGAAAGGAATTATCGAAAGATTCATTTTCTATGTAACGGAAACCTTCTTCCAAAGTGACCAATAATTCTCCATTTTGGGTACGAGCTAATTCTGAAATATTGCTCCACAAATGGTCTGGTTTTATAACATAGTGCACCTTTCTTCGCATTTGCTTTTCAAACTCGGGTACATCTTCTTCATTTTCTGTATACCAGATTTGCAAGGGAGCATTTACTTTTAGATTAGACATTACATCCGATGGTGTCTCATCAGGATAGTCTTTACATAGCTCCTTTTTTGCTGACTCTTCGTAATTGTGCGATAAGTATCGTAAAAACAAAAATGAGAGCATGTAATCACGAAAATCATCTGCATTCATGGAACCGCGAAGGCTGTCAGCGATTTTCCAGAGTACACTTCCTAATTTATCTTGTTCTTTTTGAGACATTTTTTTAATTTAAAATTTCAAATTCATATTTTGTTGTAAAGTCTTTTAATATTTTCTTGAACAAGTCTTTATTGTCTTGTGAAAGTTCTTTAGGTTGAAAAATGGAATATTTACCATGACTCAATAAATTTAAAGCTCTATTATAAAGGACATCATCTTTAATTCCTTCTAAACAAAACTTAATGTCATTTTTCCCAAAGAAGCTTGCCGTTTTTTCAAGTATACTTCGCAGGGCGTTAAAATGGTAAGAGTAAATTTTATTCGATTTCGAGACGGTCTCTAGTTCGCTTAATAAAGCAACATGATGGAAATATGGAGTATCATCTGTTTTTTGAAGAAGATAATTGTCAGAATCGGTTCTAGACAAATAATACCTATTTGGCTTTTCAACTCTCAATTCGTTCCAAAGCACATTATAAAATAAGCTATGATGTGTGCTAATAACTGTCTTTATTCTTCCCATTGATTTACGGACTAATGAGATTAAATCGGTGGCAACCGCAATAGCGTTATTATCATCTAATGAAGAAATAGGGTCATCTATATAAAAGTACTTTACCCAACCATAATCTCCAGTTCCATCCTCGTCCTCAATTACAAGTTCACAAAGCGCGAGGTAAAAACACCACTTAAATAGATTCTCTTCTCCTCTGGAGATTTTAATATTCTGCTTAAGTATTGTTTGTGGAAGATTATTATTGGGATGGTATTTGGGATTTTTGACATTCTTTTCAAAACTTACTCTCCAATTAGCATAGTCAAATCGAGGGCTAAATGCAGCATACTTTTCGAGATGGCTATTTATATTTATTTCAAAAGCACCCAAATTATTGAAAACGTTAAAAAAGTTAGAATCCTTATTCATTGTCATAAACCTGTTTGTATCAAGGTTTAAATCGTTATCCCAAATAAATAGATCTTCGGTATATGCATTAAAATAAAGAGTATCTCTTGAAGAACCATTTCTTTTACCTTTCTCTTTAAACTCCATACTTGTCATAGTTTTACCTATTCCATTATGTGCAAATAGAAGGATGAAGTCTGTAGTTTTCAAATCGTCTCTGAACTTTGAAACTATTCCATTTAGGGTTTTATATGTTTTAGGTTTTGTATTTAAAGCCATTCATTCACTTATTTTTAAGAAACAAGCCTTGTATTAAGCCTTTTTTATGTTTTGTTAATTCTTCAATCATTTTCTCTTGAGAAAGAATCAGGTCATCAACAGATGATATAGCTTCAACAATTAGATTTTGTTCCGATAGTTTTGGTAACAATGTTTTGATCTTGTAAATATTACTTTTTGATAAGCTAGGAATTCCTCCAGCCTCATTATGCTGTAACCAATTTATTTTTTGAAATATGTAAAAAATAAACTTAGGTATACAGTCATTGAAATTTCGAGTAAAAAATAATGTATCAACTGTCCAAAATTTACCCTTCAGAAACAACGGGTTATTTATGGTTCCTTTTCTACCGATTGCAGCGCTTTCACCATTGTGTAGGTGTTTATTTACAGAGAGCATATAACCGCCCGATCCATAGACAGGAATTTTTCCTTCTTCAAGATGCTTATAGTCTTTACCACTCCCGATTTCAAATAACTCTTCAAATCTTTTCTCCACCCACTCCCCATCATCTTCAAACTCCTTAAAACGAACCTTAGGCACGGTTTCTCCTTCTTGTGGGAAAAGGTTTTGCATTAAGCCCTTTTTGTGGTCGTTGAGGGCGTTTAGCTTATCGTTGTGGGCGGCTATGAGCTCATCTAAAGAAGAAAGGCAGGAGGCGATTTTTTTTTGTTCTTTGGGGTGAGAGATTAAAGTTTCAATTTGATAAATATTAGTTTTAGATAGGCTTGGAACCCCGCCAGCTTCATTATACTTTAACCAATCAATGCTTTGAAATAAATAGTATACATATTTTGGCAAACAGTTCTTGAATGTATGAGTATAGAAAAGAGTGTCTACAGTCCAAAATTTGCCACTCAAAAACATTGGGTTATTTATAGTTCCCTTTCGTCCAATACATGCACTTTCGCCATCAAATAGATAATCGTTTACTGAAAGCATATACCCCCCTGAACCATAAACAGGTATATCTCCTTCGTCCAAATGCTTGTAATCTCTGCCATTCCCTATTTCGAATAACTCCTTAAAAGTTTTTATATCCCACTTTCCATCTTTATCAAACTCAGGAAAACGCAACTCGGGTATTAATTTTTTGTCCTTACTCATAAGCTGCTAATCCTGAAATTTCATGCCCTTGGGCAATTTTTCTTAATTGGGGTGCCAAGTCCTTCATCAAAGCTATTTCTGCTTTGCTTCTTTGTTTCCAACCCAGTTCCAGAGGTTCCATGAGGTCGGTGAGTTTTTCTCCGTCAAAAATCATTCGGTTCAGAATCTGCTCCACAAAGGTTTTTAAAGCTTTGGTTTGTAACCCATGGTCGTTTGCAATCTTAGCTAGCTCTTTGTTGTATTTTTCTACTCGAAAGGTTTCATAACCTTGGCGCAGAGCATCTACATCTTTTCCGCTTTCCCAATCCAAACTGTTGATATAGTCTGTCAAATCTTCCTCTTCTTCCATCAGGTTAGAGTTGGATTTCAACAAACTAATTACTTGAGGTTTGGTCATCTTCTGTTTAGAAGGCTTTTGCTGTGTGCTATCAGCAATCAGGCTCATGATGTAATCGTAATCAATCACGGCAGAGGCAAAGAGCACAAATTCAAAATCTAACTGCTGAATGTCTTCTGGCGCGTCTTCCCCTTCTTTCTCTTGCCTTTTCTTAAATGCTTTAGCCGTTTCTAAATAGGAACTTTTAAATTCTTGATAGTTGTCTTTGGGGAGGATGGCTTCAATAGTTTCTTGTTGCTGCTCATCCAAATCGGTGTATTGGTCAAGTTGGGTTTTTAATCTTTGCACTTCCTTAAAGTTTTTTACGAAAGCAATCTTCGCAGCATCCCCACGCAGGTTGTACACTTCTTGTGGTTCGTTTACAAGGTTGTGTTCTTTCATAAAATCGCCCAAAGTTTCCACTGCCTTTTGGTATTGATCAATCACCACAGGAGCTGGATCCACCATCCAAATTTCTTTGGCTTTGCCACCATCTTCACCAGAAAATAGGGTAATGGCTTGGTTTACCGCTTCTTGTTGCGAACGGAAATCGAGCACATTTCCATAAGGCTTAGTGTCGTTCAATACCCGATTCGTTCTTGAAAATGCCTGAATTAATCCGTGATATTTCAGGTTCTTGTCTACATACAATGTATTCAAGTATTTGGAATCAAAACCTGTGAGCAACATATCTACCACTATGGTAATATCAATCTTATTTTTGTGCGGATAGTCCTTATTGGTGAATTTCTGGTCTTTGATTCGTCTTTGAATATCCTGATAGTAGATATCAAAATTGTTGATGTCGTGATTGGTGTCAAATTGTTTGTTATAATCGGCAATAATTTCTATCAGGGCTTTTTTCTTCTCTTCAGGATTTTGCTTGTTGTCTTCTTTCTCCTGCGCTAAATCTTCCTGAAGTTGCTTAATGTCAGCTGCATTCTTTTGGCTTTGTTGATCACCATTTTGAGCAATTAACTGAGCGGGTGGAGAAAATACGCAAGCGATATTGAGCGGAACATAATCTTCATCCTCATTTTTCTTTCTTTCCTGAATGGCTTTGAACAAACGGAAGTATTCAATGGCATTATTGATAGAGGACGTTGCCAACACCGCATTGAATTTGCGTTGATTGGTAGCTGCATTGTGTTTGTTGATAATTGCCTCTGCAACGGCTTGTTGGGCAATTGCTTCTCCTGATTTAGCATTTACAGTTCCTTCACCTTTAAAATAGTCGATATGAAACTTCAATACGTTTCTATCATCTATTGCATGCGTAATGGTATAAGCGTGCAACTGCTTTTCAAAAATGCTTTTGGTGGTTTTATAAGTTTCGTATTGGTCTTCCCTGATTTTCTGTGTCGAGTTTTCTTCAAAAATGGGCGTTCCTGTAAACCCAAATAATTGAGCATTAGGGAAGAACTCTTTAATTGCTTTATGATTTTCACCAAACTGCGAACGATGGCACTCGTCAAAAATGAAAACGATTCGTTTGTCGCGCAAAGGTTCTAAACGCTCTTTGTAGTTTTTCTTATAGGTGCTATCTAATGCAATGCCTAATTTTTGAATGGTGGTTACAATTACCTTATCCGCATAGTCGGTAGAAAGTAAACGCCTGACCAAAGTTTCTGTATTGGTATTTTCTTCTACACTACCTTCCTGAAATTTATTGAACTCTTCACGAGTTTGTCGGTCAAGGTCTTTTCGGTCCACTACAAACAAACATTTTTCAATATCTGCATTGTCTTTTAGTAGCGTAGAGGCTTTAAATGAAGTTAGTGTTTTACCACTACCTGTGGTGTGCCAGATATAACCGTTGCCTCGATTGTCCTTAATACAATCTACAATAGCCTTTACAGCATAAACTTGGTAAGGTCGCATCACGAGCAATTTCTGTTCGCTTTCCACCAATACCATGTACTTACTGATCATTTCGCCAAGTGTGCACTTGGACAAGAATTTCTCGGCAAATAAATCCAGTCGGTTAATCTTTTTATTATTTACATCCGCCAATTCATACACAGGTAGAAATTGTTCGTCTGCATTGAATTGAAAGTGTTGATTCTTATTGTTGGAGAAGTAGATTGTTCTTGATCCATTACTTACAATAAACAACTGCATGTAACACATCAATGTATTGGTATAGCCATTGCCAGGATCATTTTTGTAATCCACAATTTGTTGCATGGCTTTACGGTGCGATACATCTAACTTCTTCAATTCAATTTGAACTACTGGTAGTCCATTAATTAGAAGAATGATGTCATATCTCTGATGACTATTTTCGGTATTGATGCGTAATTGACTGATTACTTCAAAGTCATTTTTGCACCAATCTTTGATGTTGACCAAAGTGTAATGCAATGGTGTCCCGTCTTCTCTTTGAAAATACTGTCTTTCTCTAAGTTTTTTAGAAGCAGCAAAAACATCGGGTTCAATAATTTCTTCTCGTAAGCGTAAAAATTCACTTTCCGATAAGCGCACACGGTTTAATGATTCAAATTTAGCTTTGAAGTTTTGCTCAAGAGATTTTCTGTCGACAATGTTAGGTCGATAAGTGTATTTTAGCTCTTTTAGCCAATCAATAAGATTTTCTTCTATTTGGTGTTCTTTGGTCATTGATTACTGCCTATTCTCCGATTTTAGTAAAGTAATGAAAATTGAATTTGTTCCACAATTTAGAATGCTTTTTGTTTTTTTTTCTTGCGATTGTTTTTTGAGTTCGTTTGTGATTTGTCTATCTGTTTAAAATTGAAATTTATTTATAATTTAAATAGATATAATTTTCAACCGATACATTTTGAAGGTGAATTTGTCAAACAGCAAGTTTTTTTAAATTTAATCAGGTTTCAATTCCAATATTTTTAAATATTAAAAGTAACACCTTATTACTATATTACTATAACTCAATTAGGCGCACAATTCAGGTTTTGATTGTAGGGTTGTATATAGTGCCAAAAAGCTTCGCCTGCACTTTGTAAATAATTCATGGCATAATTACTTTTGGTACGTGAACCAACTTGGTATATATAGTCTGTATAAGAACTTTTAAACCGTACAATGGCAAAATAATAGGTGTTATAATTATCACCATCTACTTCATAGAAGGTTACTTGAGAAATGGCATCACTAGAATAACTGGTATAGGTATAGCCGTAACCTTCAGAGGTGACCATGTCCATTAATTCTGAACAAGATGATTGGGCGTTTATTTGAACGAAACCAATAGTCAGAAATAGAAGTGGGGCAATTTTATTAATTATACTCATGTGGTTGTATATGTTTGGTTAGAATTACTAAATCTAAACAGTCTGTCTTGTTATTTCTTATGGTAAACCGTAATTGTTAAAATTAAATGATTCTCAATTACCACAATACAAGAAAAAATAATTCAACCATTTTAATAAAACATATAGAATTGATAGTGTGGTAGAAAGGAACTTAAAAAAAGAATTAACTTTAAGAGGTAGA
>Ga0207888_100463_pt1 | contig 13472 bp, 9 predicted proteins | sample LinPmetageLP43_FD_184055 | JGI IMG/M metagenome (GOLD analysis project Ga0207888, IMG submission 184055) | Marine viral communities from the Pacific Ocean - LP-43 (SPAdes) | ecosystem: Environmental > Aquatic > Marine > Oceanic | place: Pacific Ocean | collected 2010-08-27 | reverse complement strand
CAGTGAAATAAATAGATTCACTCAGCATTGCACGACCGTTAAGACCAAAACCATCGATATCACTATAATCAATGTAACGTGCTTCTACGCGGTCAAAGTCAGAACCTTGATCAGCGGCTAAAGTTGCACCACTGAATAACGCGGCGCCGATAAGTGTAGCTAATACTGCTTTTTTCATTCTTAATACTCCGTTATGTCGTGCGTGTCCCGCACTTACTACTTCCAAGCTGCCAGGCAGCACTGCTTCATTCAGCGAAGCAATGTATGTAATAATAACGAAATAAACTTATATTTTTTGTTGTTTTTTAGTTGATTATCATATGATTATCGACATTTTTTACGACAAAAAGCAAAGAGATATGCAGGCAGATATGCCTGCATACTCTTAAATGAAAGGCTACTTAATAACGATAGGATTAATTGGAGAACCGGAGCCTCGCTCCATCTTTAAAGGCGCAGCAGTAAACATAAAGGTATATTGACCATCTTCACGGCTATCTGCCGCTAAATCGTCCAGCCAGTATAGCTCGCTCAACACCACACCTAAGTCCCGAATGAGCGCACCATGTAGCGGGATCACATAATCTTTACCTTCAATCTTTTGCGGGACAAGTTCAACTGCCAGGTTATCAGCAGCAATCACGGGGATCTCCATGTTATCAATCCATTTGATCAGGTCTTTGCTATAACACAGGCCGGGCTCTGTTGTTGCGCTCCACTCGGCATCTGGTTCCTCCTGATAGAAACGCCCTACAGATCCTGTTCTTATTAACAAAATGTCGCGTTTCTCAACGGTTACATCTTGCGCTTCTGCCGTGTCTTTGAGGTCTTGTAACGTAATACATGAACCCGGGGCCAACCGTCCTACGTCACCACCTTTCAAATGCCCGACATCCAGTAGTACGCCGCGGCCAACAATACCGTGTTCAGCTAACACACCGACATCAACATGATCATGTCCATGCACTGTGCTATCGGCCGATACCCCGCCGTATACTTTATCGCCATACCAGGCGTGACCTAGTGCATCCATGTGCGTCGTGCCCTGTAAGTACATAAAAACTGCATCGTCTGAGTACTTAACACCACCGGCCAGCTCATCCAGCTTGTTTACACTGTACATACTCTCGTCCTGCGTCATGAAATGCATGGCCGGAACACGCCCCGGGAACACAGGCCCGACGCCATGAGTAATCGGCAGTTGCAGCGTAAAAGTTTCACCTAAACGAACGGCTTTTATACCACGCAAGGCCTGTTTTTCATCAAGATAGTTAAGAGCGCCAAGTTGATCGTCATCGCCCCATTTCCCCCAGTTTTTGGGCATATCTTTTTGAAGGTTTTCAATATCGCTGGTCTGAGCCAACGAAACTCCGGATGCACTCATAAGTGCTGTAGCTAAAGCCATTGATAGTACTGATTTTATTGTTTTCATTGTTCTTCCTTTTTTTGTTGTTCTAACGCTTATATTAATAACTAAGTTTGATGTACTTAGTTTCTAAATATTCTTCAATTCCATGACGCCCGCCCTCACGGCCTATCCCCGACGATTTAACACCGCCAAAAGGCACTGCCGCGTCAGATATAACGCCGCTATTAACACCAATCATTCCAACTTCAAGAGCTCTCGAAAGACGGTTAACCTGTCCTAAGTTCTGGCTGTAAAAATAAGCAGCTAATCCGGTTTGTTGCTGTCTGAGTTCTTCTAATAAAGCTGTCTCATCGTCGTATCGAACAATAGGTGCAACAGGTCCGAAAATTTCTTCATTCACACAACGCATAGAGCTATCAGCATTGAGTAACACAGTTGGGTAATACCAGCGCTCTGAGTTTACCCACCGCTCTCCGCCACAGGCGATTACGGCGCCTTTTTTTACTGCATCTGCGACTATCTGCTCTACTTTTTCGAGTGCATTTTCGTTAATCAATGGACCAATATCGACGGACTCATTTTTGCCGTTACCCAACATGAGTTGATTTACCCGAGCGATAAATTTCGCAGTAAACTCATCGTAAACTTTGGCATGAACGTAAAAGGCATTAGCACATACGCAGGTTTGCCCCGCATTACGAAATTTTGATTGGATAGCTCCTTGCACTGCACGCTCGACATCTGCGGTTTCACAAACAATAAAAGGCGCATTTCCGCCGAGTTCAAGTGAGAGTCGCTTAATCGTTGAAGCTGATGAAGCCATGAGTAAACGCCCGACTCGAGTTGAGCCGGTAAAACTTAACTTTCTGACCACGGCACTTTCACTGAATATTTTGCCAATAGCCTCCCCGTCGCCGGTTACAATGCTTAAAACACCTTCGGGAATCCCCGCCTGTATCGCTAACTCAGCAATTGCAATTGCTGTCAGTGGGGTTTCAAGAGCAGGTTTAACCAACATTGTGCAACCAGCCGCCAGTGCCGGCGCAACTTTTCGCGTGATCATCGCCGCAGGAAAATTCCAGGGAGTTATCGCAGCACAAACACCTACCGGCTCGGTAATAACCATCATCGATTCATCGATTGACGAGTACGGCAGAACGCTCCCCTGGTCTTGCAGGCCTGGCTGCGCATACCATTGAATGTAACTTGCTGCGTAACGTATCTCGCCTCGCGACTCAGATAATGGTTTACCCTGCTCACTGGTCAAAATGCCAGCAAGCTCCTCTTCCTTTTCAAGCATGAGTTGATACCAGCGGAACAGCTTCTCGCATCGCTCTCTGAGAGGAACGTCTCTCCACTTGTAAAAAGCGGTTTCCGCAGACTCTATAGCACGGAAAATTTGCCTCGGTGTTAAATCGGGTACGTGACCTATCACATGTCCAGTTGCAGGATCATCAACAGCTATTGAGCTTTTTGTTGACGTACCAACCCGGCTGTTTTTTATTAACTCCACGTTATCGGGCTGTAAAACTTGTTCATTATTCATCGTTCGGTAAGTCCCTTTTTTGCTCTATGCGCCAGCGTTTTTGTTTTTTAACTAAGGTAGACTGATCAACTCCCAGAGCACTGGCTGCCGCCCGCGTGGTACCGTGTATCAATAACGCCTCTTCAATTACTCTCTTCTCAAGCATCTCTACCTGTTCTTTTAGCGAGCAACCTTCACGCCCTAACGGCCTGTCAGTTGCTATTTCTATAGGTAACTGAGCCGTTGTGATCAGCGACTGTTCAGAAGTCACCATTAATCGTTCTGTCAGGTTAATCAGCTCGCGAATATTGCCCGGCCATTCATATTGTTTAAGACGAGCAATCACATCCGCATGCCAACGACAGTCCAGCTCATAGTTTTCATTGAAATGGTTGAGATAATGTTCAAGCAGTACGGGAATTTCTTCAATCCTTTCTCGCAGGGGAGGCAGTTCAATCGGTACCACACTTAATCGGTATAACAAGTCTTCGCGAAAATGACTTTCGGCAACCAGTTTCTTTAAGTCATGATGTGTTGCAGAAATTAACCGAAAGTTAGTCTGTTTAAACGAAGTAGCACCGACCGGCAAAAACCGTTTTTCATCAATAACTTTAAGTAACTTGGCTTGAAGAGTTAGTGGCAAATCACCAATTTCATCAAGAAACAAAGTGCCATTATTAGCCGCCTCAAGTAACCCTGTCTTGCCTTTCTCCGAGGCTCCGGTGAACGCCCCGGAAGCATAACCAAATAACTCAGACTCAAGCAGAGACTCTGGCATCGCGGCACAATTTAATTCAATAAAAGGCCCGTTAGCGACATTGCTGTAACTATGAATAGTCCGTGCAAGCAGTGTTTTCCCGGTACCTGTTTCTCCCTGTAGCAACACTTTTGCAGAGGAGCTCGCGACTCGTTTTGCGAGATCATAGCAAGCTCTCATTTGCCGACTAATGACAAAAGGCTCTTTATGGCCATCGGTTGAAACAGAAGCCCCATATTGCTCTCGTAAGCTCAGTAACTGTTCCAGTTTTTCCTGCGCTCTTTTAGCTTTTAGCAGCTCAGTGACATCGCGAACCGTGGTAACGATGTACTCAATACGCCCGTCGGAGTCGAACATTGGTGTACCAGAAACTAAAATTTGGTGCTCTTTACTTACGTCCTGCGTCAAAGTGACAGGTCTTCTTTCTTTCAAAACCTCCAATGATACCGAGCGCGAAATATAGCCACGTTTTACAACTTCGGACATATGTAACCCCCGAAGCTTTTCCTTCGGAATACCGGTAATACGCTCATAAGCCGTATTAACCGTTATCGTAATGCCGTTACCATCGGTGATATAAACACCGTCGCTCATCGCATCTAATACACGCTGTAACCTATCGCTACCGAACATCGCTCTGCTCCTTTTTAGGTGCGCGCAAACGCCAGCCATATAGCAAAAAACATAACAGCAGCCCTGCAGCGAAAGCCCAAGTTGCTCCTTTAACTACAAGAATTGCCCCGATAATTCCAGCTATGCCCAAGTCGCGTTCCGTTTTTGCTTCCTGAATGCCAATACGAACGCTGACGTAGCCTTGTATAAGCAAAGTCAGAGCTAAAGCAATTCCCAGAATCGGTTGAACTAAGCTAACCACCGGCAGAAGTAAAAGGCCGGTATTGGTTCCCCAGCGAAAAGAACCCGCGCCTCCAAAAATGGAGTCCATAGCTTTCCGCCCTTTTTTAAAGCGCTCAACAATTACCACATGCATTGCCGCCCATAACGGTCCGCACATCGCAACATCAGGGCCAATAATACTCATACCAAAGTTGCGGGCACCAAAAATGAGATGCGCGCGATCGGCGTTGTAATCAATTTTTTCGTCCTGACGCATCTCATCTGCTTCCGCCAGAATAGCTTTGCTCTGTAACACATCGCCGAACAGCACAATATAAGCTGCCAGCACCGTTGGTATGGCAGTTAAAAACATACTAAGAGGCGGTAGTCCGACACCAAAAACGGTGTAATGCGCAAATAAGGTTGCGAAGTCAGGTGATGTTATGCCCCATTCGATATCTGGCCATGGAGCTTCTGAAGCCAGTGGTGCAATCACAATAGCCAACGCGATAATGGGAAAAATGCCGAGCTTACCCAGTACACGAAGAACCCAGTGTTTATTCTGAACCGTCGCGAAATGACGTGAAAAAATAAGATAAAAAGCAATGCCAACCGCAATTGAGATAGTAAACGGATAGGATTCGAAACGGCCTCCCTCCTCAAATACTACCGCTACCGCAGCTAATCCGGAGCCCATGATGATCCCAGCTTTTATAGCACTGGGAATAAGCTGTACTACCCGTTTTGCAACACCGGATGCTCCCAGCCCAATAGCAAAAAGTCCCAGCATCATCTGAAACGCTATCAAAGCATGCACTCTCGCTTCCCCCTCCGGAAAGGTCGATACGTACATCATCAATAAAGGAATAGCGGGCGTTATCCATCCTGGAACAACAGGGTCGCCCAATAAATGGTGCAACAAATAAAACGCGCCATTAATCAAAACAACCGCTAATGCCGCTTCAAATGGCATTCCCAGTAATTCGGTCATTAACGATATTGCCGCCAAATCGACGGCGCACATTAATAATCCCTGCAGATAGTCTGGCCACTCAAAGCGATAGTGCAGAAATGGCAATCTGACCTTGAATGGTCCCATAGGCCAGAAAGATGCTTCCGCCCCGTCTTTTCGTTGTTTCCATAACGACATAATGAGTCCTTTTAGTAAGCGGCCTGATAAATTGCTTCGATATCATCGACGCTAAGTTCACGAGGGTTATTTCTCAATAAACGAGTCACACCACTCGCCGCTTCAGCTATTGAACGCAGATCACTGCGTTCAATACCAAACTCTCTTAATCCGCCCGGAATTTCGACAGCCCGGCAGAGGGATTCAAGTTTCTCAATAACGAAGTCTCCTGCGTCGGCTTCGCTAATCGTTGCCTCGGCCCCCATCGCCAGCGCGATATTGAGAAAATCATTTGGGCAGGATGATAGATTCCAGCGCATGACGTGAGTAAACATCAGTGCATTACTAACCCCATGCGACAAGTGATAACGCCCGCCCAGGGGATAAGCCAAGGCATGTACTGCACCAACTCCTGCATTTCCGAATGCCAACCCAGCCATTAAGCTACCGGTAGCCATACGCTCTCTTGCGTCGAGATCATCAGGACGTCGATAAGCATCGGGCAAGGCGTTGACAATCATTTTTATGGCGCCTACTGATAACGCCCGGGTGATATCTGAAGCAAAATTAGAAATATAACTTTCTACGGCGTGCACCAATGCATCAATGCCACTTGCTGCCGTTACAGATGGCGGGCAACTCTGCGTCAATTCCGGTGCAACAATCGCCACATCCGGCAGCAGTTCATCGCTGACAATCCCCTTTTTCAGTTGTGCCTCTACGTCTGACAGGATGGATATATTAGTGACTTCGGAGCCTGTTCCTGCAGTGGTCGGTAAACAAACTAAAGGTACGGTTCGCCGCGCACAGTTGTTCTCACCAAACAGTTCGTTCAAAGCTCTCTTCTCACTTTGATATACCGCAACGGCTTTTGCGGTATCCATTGCACTGCCGCCACCAATTCCAATAATCCCATCACAGCTTTCATTAATGAAAACGTCACGGCACGATTCAACGACATGGGTTTCTGGCTCCGCTGATATCTCAGAGTAAATAACAATACCCGTAATGCCCTGACTTTTAAGTTCGGCAACAATAGGTTGGATTAGCCCGGCATCAAGTACGCCTTTATCCGTCACAATTAAGGGATGCCTCAAGTTAAGCCTGCACATCTCGGAAAATAGCTGGTTACTTGCTCCTGAGCCGGTAAGCAATCGTCCCGCCGTTTTAAAAACCTGTACGCTATTAGCTGTCATAGATTTCCTTCATCTATACCTTCAAGTTATGTCAATAAACTGTAGCAAAACCCGTACCACTCACAACAAAATTATATAACCCTTTGTTTTTAAATTACTTTACGTGACTTCACCTGCTGAAATTAAAATATTTTGATGAATTAAATCATCAATACACCAATATTTGATGAGATATTTCATCAAATAGTTAAATGTAAATACATTAAAAAATCATAAAAAACATAGAGTTACTCGAAGCCCACCGTTTGGCACAAGCATTGCTACTCAAACCGCTGACATTAGTCAAATAATAAAAAACCAGGGATTATAAAAATGAATAACAAATACACTATTTACCGGTCGCTAAGTATTGCAGGAATGTTAATCAGTGGAAGCTCAGCAGCGCAGACAACTCCGGACTGGGATTTCAACTTTAACGGCTACATCAATGCACATGCGGTATACGCAAGCTGTGACGACTCTGATAATACCGTCGCAGGAAACGCGCTGCTATGTATTGGTGAAGATGCTACGTCAGTATCAAATGGATACAGCCCCTCCAGCTTTCAATTCTCAGCAACAACTCAGACACATGATTTCGATATAAAAGCATTTTTAGCAATTGAGCCAGGATCTACTGATAACAGTGCCTTTAACGGCAACGGAGACAATCGGGCTTACCGAGCGTATTTTACAGTAGGAAATGACGATGTCGGAACGTTAAAAGTCGGACGCGGCTATGGAGTATTTGGCATTGATGTCGTTTTAGAGGATATGGCATTGAGCGGTGTCGGTGCGCCGGCCTCAATTCGCAGCCCATTAAATACCTCGTTGGGTGCCGCGGGCTATGGCTATATTTTTGCCGACCGACTTTCTCAAATTACATACAGTCGTGAACTAGGAGAAAACTTCCACGCTGATATCGGCATTTTTCAACCTTTAGATTCTGTCAGTTTCGGCGGTAATGGTTATGTTGGCGATTCAGGTTCTGAACGCCCTGGACTTCATGGACGGCTTCGCTATAACTACGATTACGGGTTTATTTCAACAACTTTCTATAATCAAAAGGTCAGTACCTCACTTGATGATTACAATGCAAAAGGAATCGATATCACTGCCGCCATTCAGCTTGATGACACTCGGTTATCACTCTCAGCTTTTGATGCGTCAGGCCTGGGCTATTATGGCTTATTAATTGATGCTGCTGACATCAACGGCAGTCCACGCGACAGTTCAGGCTGGTTTACACAGCTAACCCATCAATTTGGTGCAACCAAAGTTGGCCTGAATTATGGCACGTCAAAAGTGGACTTAGCTGGCGTAGACAGCTTAGAGCAAGTCAAACAACAAACAAAAGTCAGCGCTGCCGTTTATCACACCTTATGGGAAATTTTTACGGTTTCGGCTGAAGTGTCGGCGCTAGAAGCAGAAAACCACATGAACCAAAGCATTAAAAACGAAGCTTTCAGTATCGGCTTTGCGCTGTCATTTTAATCATTAGCATTATTTTCAATAGACAGTCACTGCTCGCGCTTTCAGAGCAATGACTGTCAAACTGGCAGTTTAGTAGCTAAGCACCATTTGAAAATCTCCTTCCTGTCTTCTAAATTCAATACTTTAGGTTCATTCAGCACTCCAACAGAAGTTGACCGAAGCAATGACGAATTCAGGCATCATACTGGTGGCGTCAGCGGCGCTGTTCTGGGGACTGTCCGGCGGAATAGCCGGCATTCTAATCAACGACGATTGGAATGCCGTTTTAGTATCTTTTTGCCGGGGTGCTGTCGGGCTTATATTTGTGCTGATGTGGTTGGTTTTAAGACCTCGCAATAGTGGGTTCACTAACGGTAAGTTATGGTTGTGGTCTATCATCGCCGGGTTTGGAGTCTCCGGGAATTTCGCTTTTTATTTCTTCAGTATTTCGGAGAGCAGCGTTGCCGTGCAGCGACACTCATGTATTGCGCCCCCATATTTGTTTACCTAATTTCTTTCGCCGTTAAAATTGAACGCCCTACGTTAAGCAAATGTGCTGCAATATTGTTAGTCATGGCTGGTGTCGTATTACTCACCCGTGTGTATCAAGTCGACAGCGGTGGTATTACTTCTATAGGCGTCATAGCCGGACTTCTTTCAGGTATGTCACTGGCGCTTTTTATTTTTGGCTTTAAATACGCAGCCAGGCAAGGCAGTCCTCAGGCCGTTCTTGCAATCGCGTTTTCTACCCTGACCCTGGTTCTGGGCACATTAATCGATATTGAGGAAGCCGGCAGAGTCGTCAACTCCGTGGACTGGCCGCTCTTTGCTATTCTCGGAGTACTGGGCGGTGGCGCATCATTTATTCTTTATATTATTGGGCTGAGAAGAACATTGCCCGCGCTGGCATCTATAGTGGCGACAATAGAACCCGTTACGGCAGCGCTATTCGGCGTGATTATTTTAGGTGAGGTGCTGGCTTACACGCAGGTACTAGGAATGCTGATAATACTGGCTACGGTCACTGCGCTGGGTGTTTATTCGAGCAAACAGTGAAGCTTTTGCTCAAATTACCTCAGTGTATTTGTTCGGAACCCTGTTACAATAACCACAGAAACCTGACACAGAAAGTGGCCCCTTTAATGCCTATAAATACGCCTGAAAATATCTCGGATAACACTTCTGAGACTTCACCTGAACTCCGTCACTTTAATCAACTTAACCTGCCGCCAGCTTTACTGACACGGCTTGATGAAATTGGTTACCAACAAATGACACCGGTGCAGTCCTTAAGCTTGCCAGTCATTTTAAATAGCACCGACGCCGTTGTTCGCGCTGATACCGGTTCAGGAAAAACCACCGCTTTTGCGCTGACTTTGCTGGCAAAGCTGGAGGCAAAAAGCTTTTCGCCACAGGCGTTGGTATTGTGCCCTACTCGTGAACTCGCCCATCAGGTTGCTGACGAGGTTCGTAAGCTGGCTAAATCAATGCTTAATATCAAAATACTGACCCTGTGCGGTGGCGAGCCATCACGTATTCAGACCAACTCGCTTGAGCATGGCGCTCATGTTTTGGTTGGCACACCCGGGCGGGTACTTGATCATCTTGAGCAACGCAATGTTGATTTGTCCATGTTGACAACTCTGGTTCTTGATGAAGCCGACCGAATGTTAGAAATGGGATTTCAGGACAGCCTGAACGCCATCGTTAAACACATTCCAAAAACACGACAGACACTATTATTCAGTGCCACCTACCCTAAAAATATCGCTGCCTTAGCTGAACAGGTGACAACTAAGGCAAAAAATATTGAGGCTATTCAGGAGCAGGCAAAGCCACAAATTGATCAGCTCTTTTATGCCATGAATAATGAAGACAGCGCACAGCTGGTAATGAATTTACTGGGCGAGCATCAACCCGAAAACTGTCTGGTTTTCTGCAATACCAAGAACGAAGTAAAAGACATTTTTAACACACTTCAAGCCAATAAATTCAGCGTATTGGCTCTGCATGGTGAGCTCGAACAGAAAGACAGAGATCAGGCGATTATACAATTTAGTAATGGCAGTGCCCGGGTGCTTATTGCGACCGACGTAGCCTCCCGCGGCTTAGATATCGCTGAACTTGATTTAGTGATTAGCGTTAACATGGCTCATGATTTAGACACCCATACCCACCGCATAGGTCGTACTGGCCGCGCGGGCAAAGAAGGCGTCGCAATAACCTTAATTGCGGAAAAAGATGATTATAAAATGCGTTTGCTTGAGGATACTTTCGCAGAACCCATTCAGATAAAGCCTGCGCCAGCGCTGTCTAACAATAAGCCATTGAAAGCCAATATGTCGACCATACAAGTCAGTGGCGGGAAAAAGGACAAGCTGAGACCGGGTGACATTGTTGGCGCCCTAACGAAGGATAACGTTTTAAGTGCTGACGACATTGGAAAAATAAAGCTGGAAAGTACCTTTGGTTTTGTTGCGGTAAATTCCCGTTTAGCTAAGCACGCTCTAGGGCTTATTAATAACAATAAAATAAAAGGTAAGAAATTTCGGGCGAAAATACTTTAATTTTTGGTGCCTCAGCCTGCACGCTTAAGTAAAAATATAAAAAGCGGCGATACTCTCTTGGTTCTGAAGAGAATACCACCGCTCACACGCTTAACTATTATTTCAGATCAAAGCGGTCTAACTGCATGACTTTCGTCCATGCCTGAACAAAGTCGTTAACAAACTTCTCGTCTGCATCACTCATTGCATAAACTTCTGCAACAGCACGCAATTCGGAGTTTGAACCAAAGATCAGATCAACCGTTGTTGCCGTATATTTCTGTTCTCCGGTTTTGCGATCAAAGCCTTCGTATATTGCTTCGTTGTCCGATGACTTTTTCCATTCGTTATCCATGCTTAGCAGGTTAACGAAAAAGTCATTATTCAACGTGCCTGGCTGGTCTGTGAAAACACCATGGTCACTATCGTTATAGTTAGCGTCCAGCGAACGTAACCCACCAACTAATACCGTCATTTCCGGTACCGTTAAGGTTAGCTGGTCAGCTTTATCGACCATATGTTGAGCTGGTGAAACACGGTTGCCTTCAGCATAGTAGTTGCGGAATGCGTCAGCTTTAGGCTCCAAAAACGAGAACGAGTTAACGTCCGTCATTTCCTGAGAGGCATCCGTACGACCCGGCTCAAAAGGTACCGTCACATCGTAACCGGCATCTTTCGCCGCTTTCTCAATAGCCGCAGCGCCGCCTAAAACGATAACATCAGCCAAAGACACGTACTTGTCGCCAGACAGCTCATCATTAAAGTCTTCCTGAACGCCTTTCAGCGTATCCAGCACTTTCTTAAGCTCAGCCGGGTTGTTCGCTTCCCAGTTCATCTGAGGCTCTAATGCAATACGAGCGCCGTTAGCACCGCCACGCATGTCAGTACCGCGGAAGCTTGATGCTGAAGCCCAGGCAGTACGAACTAACTGAGGCACGCTAAGACCTGAGTCCAGAATTGCAACCTTAAGCTGCTCAACGTCAGTCTCGTTAATCAGTTCGAAATCGACTTCAGGAATTGGATCCTGCCATAGCAAATCTTCCTGCGGAGCCATATCGCCAAGATAACGCTGCTTAGGACCCATATCGCGGTGCGTCAGCTTGAACCAGGCTTTTGCGAACGCCAGTTCAAACTCTTTAGGGTCTTCATGGAAGCGTTTAGCAATTTTGCGATACTCAGGGTCTTCTTTCAGCGAAAGATCCGTCGTAAACATAATAGGTGCGTGACGCTTACCTTCAACGTGCGCATCAGGAACCAGCTCAGATGCCTGACCATCAACAGGGATCCATTGAATAGCTCCGGCAGGACTCTTGGTTTGTTCCCACTCAAAACCAAACAGGTTATCCAGATACTGAGTTGTCCAGGCTGTCGGGTTCACTGACCACGCACCTTCTAAACCACTGGTGATGGTATCTTCAGCGTTGCCTTTCCCGCATTTGTTTTTCCAGCCAAGGCCTTGCTCTTCAACACCGGCAGCAGCTGGTTCCGCGCCTAAACACTCTTCAGGCTTGTGCGCACCATGTGCCTTACCAAAGGTATGTCCACCGGCAATCAGAGCAACGGTTTCCTCGTCGTTCATTGCCATGCGGCCAAAGGTGTCACGGATGTCCTTCGCAGCCAGTAACGGATCAGGTTTACCGTTAGGTCCTTCAGGGTTAACGTAAATCAACCCCATCTGAACAGCGGCCAGTGGGTTTTCAAGTTCACGGTCGCCAGAGTAGCGCTCGTCACCCTTTAACCACTCTTTTTCGGGACCCCAGTAAACAATATCAGGTTCCCAGGCATCTTCACGTCCGCCGGCAAAACCAAAAGTTTCGAAACCCATAGACTCAAGCGCAACGTTACCGGTTAGCACCATCAAGTCAGCCCATGAAATATCTCTTCCGTATTTCTGTTTGACCGGCCATAACAGACGGCGCGCTTTATCCAGACTGACGTTATCCGGCCAGCTGTTCAAAGGTTCAAAACGTTGCTGAGCGCCTGCCGCACCGCCGCGGCCATCCTGAACCCGGTAGGTTCCGGCACCATGCCAGGCCATACGAATAAAGAATGGACCATAATGACCGTAGTCGGCTGGCCACCAGTCCTGATCAGAGGTCATCAGCTCTTCAATGTCTTTTTTAACCTGCTCAAGGTCAAGCTGACTGAAGGCTTCGGCATAATCAAAATCATCGCCGTAAGGGTCTGATTCAGGACTATGTTGACGCAATGGCTCTAAATTGAGCTTATTTGGCCACCAGAAATCGTTCGACTTAGGCTCTGGAGAATTCACTTCATAAGATGCGTTTTCCTGAGCATTTGCAACACCCGTTCCGGCTGAAAACGATATCGCAATCGCTACAGCGGAAAGTAAAGGTACTGTTTTCTTAAACATGATTAATTACCCTTTTCGTTAGACACAATAAGTGCGTCAGTAATATAAAACAAACGCAGTGTTTTAGGGGGCTCAGATAGGCTCGAAAAATAGATTGCCATAATCGGATTGTCAGTCTTGACCCAAAAATTTGAGTCATAAATATGTTAAGAATGTTTAAAAATTGAGGTAAAAATAACGATCTGGGTATATACCTACAACTAAGTTAATTGTTAAAACAGTGTAGGTTTTATTATGGATAAACACAGAAAAAGCTACTTATCACTCTGTACTCTTGCCGCTTTAAGTTC
>Ga0207888_100458_pt1 | contig 13586 bp, 14 predicted proteins | sample LinPmetageLP43_FD_184055 | JGI IMG/M metagenome (GOLD analysis project Ga0207888, IMG submission 184055) | Marine viral communities from the Pacific Ocean - LP-43 (SPAdes) | ecosystem: Environmental > Aquatic > Marine > Oceanic | place: Pacific Ocean | collected 2010-08-27 | reverse complement strand
GGAAATAACCATGTTGAAGCTGAAAACCTTAATTGCCGGCTTAGTGTTGTGCTTATTGAGTGCCTCCGCGCAGGCCGAAATTCTCTACAAGGTGACAAAAGAAGACCAGACTATTTGGGTTTACGGAACGCTGCACGCCGCCAAAAAAGACGCCATAATCCTGTCTGAAACGGCAAAAAACGCACTAAAAAACAGTGAAACTGTGTGGTTTGAGGTACATCCTGAAAAGCTGGGAAGTGCTCAGCCTTTGTTTATGCAGCATGCCCGGCGCTCCGAGGGTAAGTTATCTGACTCGGTTGATAGTGAAACCTGGCAGCAGCTCACTACGCAGGTTGAAAAGTATGGTATGAACGCCAGTGCGCTGGAACAGCTCAATGCCTGGTTCGCACAAATTGTCATTGTTTCGCAAGCCATTGCGCAATCCGGTTACACCGCCGAAGGTGGCTCTGAAGGAAAGCTATTTGAATTGGCAAGAAACTCGGACATACCAGTTAAAGGGCTAGAAACCGTCGAGCGACAAATAGATGCATTACGGGCGGCTCAAAGCGAATCTGGTGAGGGTGAATTGCTGGAGCAGACGCTTGCGGAAGTAGAAAAAATTGAAGAAGTTTTTGCCGATATCCAGAAGACCTGGCTAGAGGGCGATCTTGATAAACTCACCCACTACTTAAACCAGAACCTACCTCCTAAGGCGTTAGATGAGCTGATCACTAAACGTAATAATGAATGGATAACAAAGCTCGCTAAGGTAAATGAGTCTGATACCGTATTCGTGGCCGTTGGGGCGGGACACCTTGGTGGTCAGCAAGGCGTGCTTGAGCAGCTTGAAAAGCAGGGCGCTGATATTGAAAAAATGTAGGAGATAGTCGCCATTACAGCTGGTTAACGACGTAATCAAACTGTCATTTAAAATCAGTACTATTGCCTGTTCGAAAATATAACGCTGAGCTTGTTAAGCCAGAGGTTTCAGAACGGGGAAGACGGCATGAGCACGAAAGAGAAAAAGCTGAAGATTGATATTTCAGGTGTTGATCCAATTTGTAATAAGTCAAAAGGTGATGACTTTTACGATGTGGTGAATCGTCAGTTAAGCCGGCGCTCTTTTCTTAAAGGTGGTCTTGGCGTGGCTGTCAGCTCCTTTATGTTATCGCCTTTAATGGCGGGTTGTGCGTCCTCTAAAGGCTCTGCCCGTTCATCTGCGGGGCTTGGTTTTCAGGCCATTGCCGGCAACCGAACTGATGTTGTTGATGTACCCGTTGGGTATCGTGCTCAACCTTTTCTGCCCTGGGGTACGCCGCTTGTGCCAGGCGCCGGTGAGTTTAAACCTGACGCAAGCAATTCGGCGTTAGATCAGGCGCGGCAAGTTGGTTCGCATCACGATGGCATGCATTTCTTTCCCATAGATGTGAAAGAAGGTGGCGCCTCCTCGAAAGAAGGGCTGCTGGTGATGAACCATGAGTACGTTGATCCACAAATTCTGCACGCTAATTTTTCTCTTAATGCGCCGCGCCCGCAGCAGGAAGTGCTGAAAGAGATGATGGCACATGGTGTATCGGTAGCTCATATTATTCGTAAACCCGATGGCGAATGGCAGCTTGTTGAGGGCAGCCCATACAACCGTCGAATTACCGCAAGTACCCCAATGCAAATGAGCGGGCCTGTTGCCGGTCATGACAAGCTGGTAACCCGCTTTAGCCCTGACGGCACCAAGACTCGCGGAACCATTAATAACTGTTCGCATGGCCATACGCCCTGGGGCACTTATTTAACCTGCGAAGAAAACTGGGCGGGTTGCTTCATGAACGATGACGCGACTCATCCTCGTGAGCATGAACGGTACGGTGTGAACCGCGAGAACAGCCGTTACTACTGGGAAACGGCAACGCCGGGTCTTGATGAAACCGCGCGCTTTAATGCTTCTTCTACCGGTTCTACAGCCGCGGAAGACTACCGGAATGAACCGAACCACTTTGGCTGGATTGTTGAAATAGACCCTTTCAACGCTAAAAGCACACCGGTTAAACGAAGCATGTTGGGTCGCTTTGCTCATGAAGGCATTGTGTTTGCTCCGGCAGTGGAAGGAGAGCCGCTGGTGGCTTATTCCGGCGACGATTCGCGCTTTGAATATATTTATAAGTTTGTTTCGGCGAAACCTTATTACAAAGCAACTGCTTCAGGCGATTTGTTGAATGAAGGTACGCTGTATGTTGCGCACTTTAATGATGACGGAACTGGTCGCTGGCTACCGTTAGATATTGAAAACTCAGAGTTTCAGGCAAAGGCCAGTGAAGCGGGTGTCGAGTTCCATTCTCAGGCCGATGTGCTGTTAAATACCCGGCTTGCGGCCGACGTTATGGGCGCTACGAAAATGGATCGCCCTGAATGGGGCGCTGTGCACCCAACGACCAAAGAAGTCTACTTCAGCTTAACCAATAATACCCGCCGCACCGAAGTGCAGACTAATGCTGTGAATCCGCGTGCAGAAAACGCTTACGGTCATATTGTGCGCTGGAGCGAAGACAACCAGCAAAGTGCTGAGTCCTTTCACTGGGACATTTTCTTAATGGGCGGTGAAGCGGGTACACGCACTCCAAACGCTGAAGGGGATGACCTGACTCTAACGGCCGATAACCAGTTCGCCTGCCCGGATGGCTTGTGGTTTGATCATAGAGGCACGCTCTGGATCCAGACGGACATGAGTGGTGAGCTGTTAAGCCAGGGCGGTTTTGGTAACAACGGTATGTACGCTGCTAACCCTGAATCTGGCGAGTTGAAACGCTTTTTGGTTGGCCCTGTAGATTGCGAAATTACCGGAGTGGTAACAACGCCGGATGGCAAAACTATGTTTGTTAATGTTCAGCACCCTGGTGACCGACTGGCGCCTGGTAAGTTCAGCAGTAGCTGGCCTGCCGGTAACGGTGCACGTCCGCGTTCAGCAACGGTTATTATTACTCGTGAAGACGGCGGGGTAGTAGGAGCCTGAAATAGCCAGCCGATCAGTTAAACTGATCGGCTGACACTCTCAACACCACCGCTGTTAATAGCGGTTACACCGTGACGTTCAGGCGTACGTCGATGTTATTACGCGTCGCGTTTGAGTACGGACAAACCTGGTGTGCTTTTTCAGCAATAGATTCAGCTTCGTCCTGGCTCATGCCCGGCAAATGAATGTTCAGCGTGGCATCAATACCAAACCCGCCTTCAATCTGGCCAATACCTATTTCGGCTTTGACTTCAGTATCTTTGGGCAGTTTCACTTTTTCCTGACCCGCAGCGAACTTCAGTGCGCCGATAAAACATGCTGAATAACCCGCCGCAAACAATTGCTCAGGATTGGTACCGTCGCCGCCTGCGCCACCCAGTTCTTTAGGCGTTGTCAGTTTTACTTTCAGTTGACCGTCGTCAGACTCTGACTGACCATCGCGTCCGCCGGTTGATGTTGCTACTGCTTTGTACAGAATATCCATAACGATTACCTTACTAGTTGGTGTGTTGGGAACTAACACGCATAATGTTAGTGCAATAATAGTTATCGCGATAACAGTATTTTCCGAACAGTGTTATCGGTATTTTCGATGCATTTGACTTGGCTAGCGGTTGGGCTTGTCTTGTAACTGCGCCCGCAGTGACTCAAGGGTGTGTTTTAAGGCAAGGGCCTCATCAGGCTCCAGTTGAGTGGCGCAGAAAACCTGCTCCGGAACATCGCAGGCAGACTGTTCCAGTTGCCGACCTTGTTCGGTGAGGTATAAATGCAGTTGTCGCTCATCGTCGATATTGCGCTTTCGGGTTATTAGCCCGCGCTGCTCCAGCCGCTTAATAACCGGACTTAACGCGCCTTTTTCCTGAAACAACTTGCGGCTTATTTCCGTAATGGTCACGCCATCGCGCTCCCATAAAAGCAATAAAATAAGGTATTGCGGATAGGTCAAATCAAGCTTCGAGAGCAGCGGCTTGTAGAGCTTATTCATTGCTAGTGAGGTTGAGTACAACGCAAAGCAAAGCTGGTTATCCAGCCTGAGCGCTTTATTACTGTTATTGTCTGCCATGCGTTGCTCCTGTGTCGTTTGTCTCAATGATACGCAAAGTCAGCTTACAAACAAAGTTTAGGGTTTGTAGTTAAATAAGTTAATGTCTTATAGTAATACAAATTAACTTTGTGCGAATTAGGTTCGGGGTAGTCTCTAAAACTATTTCCCGGATACCTTAAACCAGGAATCATGTTATATGCCGAATAAATTAATGACTATGCTCGGGGGCTTTGTGCTGGCGGCTTCAGCTATTGGCTCTGCTGTGGCCGGAAATCCTATTATTAAAGAACGCTTTACCGCCGACCCGGCAACCTTAGTGCATGACGGTGTGGTCTATCTGTATGTAGGCCATGACGAAGCTAAAGAAGACGGCGACTTTTTTGTCCTTCGCGAGTGGTCTATCTATTCGTCAGAAAACTTGAAGGACTGGACGCTGGAAGGCGCTTTTCCCCGCACTGAATTTGACTGGGCAAAAGGCGATACCGCCTGGGCTGCCCAGGCAACTGAACGAGACGGTAAGTTTTACTGGTATGTGACTGTACTAAACGATGACCCTGATCCGGAAAAGCAAGGTTTTGCGATAGGAGTGGCGGTGTCGGATGACCCGGTTAATGGCTGGAAAGATGCAATAGGCGGTCCACTGGTTACCCCGGATATGACCGAGTCTCCGGAATTTATGGCGCCGGAGCCGTGGGACAACATCGACCCAACTGTATTTATTGATGATGACGGACAAGCGTATTTGTATTGGGGGAACACGCACCTCTACTACGCGCGTCTGAAAGACAATATGACTGAACTGGACAGTGGAATTCATAAAGTTGATATCAATAACATGCCAGGTACCTTCACTGAGGCGCCGTGGCTGCATAAATACCAGGATAAATATTACCTGACATTTGCGATGAATTATCCTGAAGAGCTGGCGTATGCAGTAAGCGACTCGCCTGAAGGACCGTGGGAATATCAGGGGCTGATAATGGATGTGTTACCTGATAGCGGAACTAGCCATCAGGCTGTTCTTGAGTTCGAAGAGCAGTGGTATTTGGTTTATCACACCGCCGCACTGCCAACGGGTGGGAACTATCGTCGTTCGGTTTCGATAGAACATCTCGACTATAATGAGGACGGCAGCATCCAGAAAATTACCCCAACGGCGTCGGGTATTCACTACAATGCGAAACAGTTGCAGGTCTTTTCAAATAAGGAGTTTCTGACTTATCAGGGTGACGGCGCCGTTGTTGCTGCAGGTGAGAAAGAAAACTATAGCCAGCAGTGGCATCTAAAGTCGTTACTCGGTGAGAAAAATACGGTCTCGTTTCAGCCTGAAGCGTCACCTGGTTTCTACCTTGTTTCTGAAAATGGCGAGTTAACGGTAAGCAAGCATGATGGCTCAGACCGTTTTATCGCCAACGCGACCTTTAAGCAGGTTGAAGGCCTGGCCAATAGTGACTGGTCTTCTTATCATTTGGTTGATAAGCCAGAGGTCTATCTGGTATTGGATGAAGGCAGCCTGAAGCTGAGTAAAGCTTCGTCTGATATTGAAAAAGAGGCGGCGACTTTTCAGCCTTCTGCACCTTGAATATGAAAAAATGAGTCCCATGTTTTCCTTAACACGCCGTGCGTTCATCGTTTTTCTATGTCGTACGGGTATTCAGAAAAAAGGAGCAGCTTATGCACATTGATCTGAACGGAAAACACGCCATTATTACTGGCTCTACAGCAGGTATTGGCTTTGCAATTGCCGAGGGGCTCGCCAAGGCTGGTGCTAATGTTGTGATCACCGGGCGTACTCAACAGCGGGTTGATGAAGCCATCGGCAAGATTAAAAAAGCCGCTCCTGATGCTGGCATTGAAGGTGTCGCAGCCGATCTTGGAACCGCCGAAGGTTGCAAAACTCTGACTGAACAGCAACCAGATACTGATATTTTGGTTAATAATGTCGGCATTTTCGGACCCGAGGACTTCTTTGAGGTTGACGATGATACCTGGCAGCAATTTTTCGATGTGAACGTGATGAGTGCGGTGAGACTCTCGCGCCATTATGCGAAAGGCATGAAGGAGCGAGACTGGGGGCGTATTCAGTTTATATCCAGTGAATCGGGTATTAATATTCCTAGTGAAATGGTCCATTACGGCATGACAAAATCAGCGCTGTTGTCCATTTCCCGAGGGTTGGCGAAAGTACTTAGCGGCACTCAAGTGACTGTTAACGCCATACTGCCCGGTCCTACACGCTCAGAAGGCGTGCTTAACATGATTCGTGATATGGCTGAGGAAGAGGGCGTTTCACAGGAAACAATAGAGTCTCGCTTTGTTCAGGAGAACCGGCCGTCGTCCATCATTCAGCGCTTAGCAACGCCTGAAGAGGTTGCTAATATGAGTGTCTACGTGGCATCGCCACAGGCCAGCGCCACTACGGGCACCGCGTTGCGAGTCGAAGGCGGTATTGTCGATACCTTAACTTAGCCTTTAGGCTGCGTTGTTATAGGCGCGGCGACGCCGACGGAAGCGACTTAAGCGAGCTGGCTGAGCATCCGAGAAGGTGTATTTCATCAGCGACAGCTTGCCGTCATGGTTTTCAAACAGAGCCGTGCAGTTCTCAACCCAGTCACCGGTGTTGGCGTACAGTAAACCGTCCGATTCGACCAGTTCAGGGTGATGAATGTGCCCACAAACGATACCGTCTAAACCGCGCTTTTTAGTTTCGCGGAATGATGCCGCCCGATAGCGGCTAATGACTTCTTCGGCTTTACCTATTTGGCTTTTCACGTAGGCCGACAACGACCAGTAATTATGGCCAAACAGGTTGCGAATACGGTTTGTTGTGCGGTTAAGCCACAGTAAGAAGTCATAAAGATGGTCGCCGACAAACGACAGCCAGCGGCTGTGGCAGGTTTCTGCATCAAACGCGTCGCCGTGCATGACCAGCAAACGCTTGTTGTCCGCGGTAGTATGAATAGCCTGACGTTGAATGCGAATACTGGCCACATCCGGGTGGCGATATTTACGCATAACTTCGTCATGGTTGCCGGGAATATAGATAACTTCAACACCGTTACGAGCCATCGCCAGTATTTGCTGAAGTACCTGATGGTGCCGATCGGGCCAAAATATCTGCCGTTTCATTGCCCAAAAGTCGACAATGTCGCCGACCAGATACAGCCGTTCGATATCAACGCGTTTGAGTAAGTGAAGCAGAAATTCGGCTTTGCAGTCTCTGGAGCCAAGGTGTACGTCGGAAATAAACAAAGTTCGGGCGTTCAAGCGAGCCTGAGGCATAACGATCTCCCACTGTGGGTTTCGTCCATACTCCTCTGCTTAAATGAACCGCCGTTGACAGTTCATTTAAGCTTTTGTGACATCGTTACACTTTGTATCGCTTCAGTTGGTCGTCTACCTGTTGAATCAAGCCGCTGAGCGTGTTACTGGAGCTGGCCGTCTCTTCTGCCTGTTCGGCTACGTTAGTGCTTTGCTCTTTAAGTCGTTCTAAGCGCACACTGACATCAGAGGAAACGGCGTTTTGTTCTTCGGCTGCACTCGCCACCTGAGCGTTTTGGCTGGTAATATTTTCAACCGCCTGACTCACTGTGTTGCTCATTCCCGACACCTCTTCTACAGCTGAAAGGCTTTGCTGAGATTGCTCGGCTTGAGCCACAATGACGCCGCCAACGGCTTCGACTCCATCGTGCAGGCTACGTAATAGATGAGAGATGTCTTCTGTGGATTTCTGGGTTCTCGACGCCAAAGCTCTGACTTCATCTGCAACTACGGCAAAGCCTCGTCCGGCTTCTCCGGCGCGAGCGGCTTCTATAGCCGCATTTAGCGCAAGCAAGTTGGTTTGTTCCGCCACTGCATTTATCACTTCCATAACACGCGCGATATCATCAGAAGCTTTGGTCAGTGAAGCGAGTTCCTGTTGAGCTCGTTCAGATTCCGTGGCTAAACTAACCTGTTGCTTGCGCAGTCGGTTAATCATGTCCCGCATTGATTGAACCTGCTGGCTAATTTCTACTGCCGATGTTTCGGCTAAACTGGTGTTGTCGGCCACGTTACGTGCCGTCGTCGCAAGTTCATGTACCGCCGCTGAAATGGTTTCAACTTCCATAGCCTGCTCGCCAGCTAGCTCATCGGAGTGGCGCGCTATCTGAGCCAATTTAGCCGACTCGTCGTGTGACTGCTTACTCAAGGTTGCCACCGACGCTATGGTTAAGCGCATACGCTCAAGCAAAGCATCGAACTGGCGTGCCATATCCCCAAGCTCATCCGGAGAATCTGAGTTCATGCGCTGAAGCAAGTCACCTTCCTCTTCAACAATACGGCGTATCATCGAATTCATGCGGTTTATACGCTTAAGTACAACGCTGTGAACCAGCCATAAAATCAAGCCCAACAAGAGCAGGCCGGATACAATAATAATGACAACCATCTTAACGGCTTGCCCAAGAACTAGGGTATTTATTTCCTGCTCATCCACGCCAACTAAAACGTCATACCGCCAGTTGGGGAAAGGAGTCTCTGAAATTTGCCAGTCAGACGTATTTCCGTCGACAATACGGGTAATTTCATCCGGGTTCAGATGTGAAGAGTGCAAACGAATAGTGCCGCGGTCGTCACGCAGGGCAACGAAACCATTCTCTAAAATGCGGGACTCTGCAATGTAGTGCTTTAACTCGTCAAAATTAGCCAGGTAGCCAACATATAAAATACCAATTATTCGGTTTGCACTGTTTATAATGGGTTGATACGCCGTAATGTACGATTGACCGAGAATGTTTACCTGCCCCCGGTAGGTTTCGCCGCGCATAACGGTTTGGTATGCCTGGGTCGAACTGTCTAAGCGGGTGCCCGCAGCGCGATTACCTTGTGAGTTCTGCACATTGGTGGTGATACGAATAAACTCGTCGTCGTTACGTGAAAATATCGTTGCGGTTCCACCCTGAAGCTGACTCTGGAGATCTACCAGCTCCGTACTGTTGGCCAGTGGTGTACCGTCTAATAAAAGGTCTGGTACAGTTTGTTAGCCTACTCGCGTTGTATCGCCCACACTGAGTCCGCCGCGGGTATTTACTAAATGATTCAGTACCGACAAGCTGGCATCTACCTCATCACGCATTAGGCGATCAGTGATAGTCAGCATATCTTGAACGGTGCTGGCAATTAGTGCCGTTTCATTATCAAGATCGGCTCTTATCTTATTACTCGTTTGAGTGGCCGCAATGATAACTGCAAGGACTGTAAGAGAAAGGATACTGAGGCTGAGCCATAAGCTCATACGTTTGAGAATAGTCATATTTTAAAGCGCCAGGGAAACGGGTGACAATAGCTGTAAACCACCTTGCCGTTATAAAAGTACGAAAAATCCAGCTCTCTGGAGCTCGGCTTAACGGTGGTGAGGCGTAAGGGGTCAACGAATGTTGCGACGCTAAGATCCGGCCTGTTCTTTTTACTTTTTGCCATGACATCCCTGTCTATTGGGTAATGCAAATATGAAACCCGAAAACCATAAACCGGACAAGCATCTTTACAGTAATCATACAGGAGAACCAGGGCCCGCTTGATTCCCAGACGACTTTTGACCATGCTTATTTTAATTAAGTTACTGAGTAACGGTAAAAACTTGGAGGTTTAAATGGACAACAAAGACGCATGGTCAGATGTTAGTAAAGGGCTGGAATCGGCGACAGAGTCTCTGTCAACGGCACTGAAATCGGCCAGTCAGCAATTTAAAAAGTAAAGACTTACTGGGTGGCCGTTAGCCACCCCGCAAAAAATGCTACTGCAATTGCCCCGGCAATAATACCAACAAACCAGACAGCGCCTGCGGGGTTGCCTAAATTAACCGTCCAGCCAAGCTTAGGAATTATTTTTGGCACCCAACTGCGCGTGTCTTTTTTACTGAAATAGAGGCCCAACCACAACGACCGTGACCAATTGCTTTCGTCATGCCATTCTTGAGAATTGATTTCTTCTTGCATCATGCCCGCTCCAGACTGAGGGTTTTATTTTTATTAATGTAGTCTCAACAGAAGCTTATAGCCAACCTTTACGTTTAAAGTAAAAGTAAGGGGCACATCCAGATAAAAGCATAAAACCAATGGCTGCCGGATAGTCTAGTACCCATTTTAGCTCAGGCATAAACTGAAAGTTTATTCCATAAATACTGGCTACGAGTGTAGGAGGGAAGAAGACTACGGTAGCAATCGAGAATGTTTTGATAATTTGGTTTGGCGGAATAAAAGCGACTGGAACGGTTTTGTGGCGTCCTTCAGAAGCGATTCACTATTCGATATCTCTATTCGCTGGGCTTCGGTAGCGAATCACTTTATCAGGTGCCTGACATGTTGCGAACGCGTCACTTTGGTCGAACAGCAACCAATGCTCGCGATGAGCGACGCCGAGCTCTTTGCCGTCTGACGGAGCAAAACATTGGAACTGCATGTTCTCCGGAGCCAGAACGTATCGATTTGGAGTCTCTTTTATCCAGAGCCAGGCGTTCCTGAACTGCTGAGCATTACTGGTAAAGTAACTGAAATGTGTAAGTTCTATCGGAGAAAATAAGAGGTGTTGTTCTTTTAAATCAAGTATTGCCAACTCCCCATCGCCTACTTCCGCCGCCGCGGCTTTCATTATGTTTTTTGGGGTTCGCAGCGGCTCTGCTAACGGATAGACAAATAGACTAAATAAAATACAAACAGCACCGACGGAAGCCCCATATTTTGACCACAGACTTTTTTGTCTTAGCAGCATCAGCGTAACTAAAATGGCTGCCGCAATAGCGGTACATATTAATGCCAGGCTGTCCAGCAATTGGAAGCTTTGAGTATAGTTATTGAGCTTATCAACCACCTTGGGATGATGGACTGCAGACAGATAAGCAACTACAGAGAATACCAGTATTATTAAGCTAATAAGGCTTCGCAGGAGCCAGCGGCTAGTGACGTTTAAATTGAGTTGGGGCCAGGCAGCAGCAATCGCGATACAAAAAATGGGTAACGCCGGCAGAATATAAACGCCCCGTTTGGCCGGGCTAAAGCTAAAGAATAGAACGACCAGAACGACCCAGCCAAATAATACTGCGATACGCGGATCACGCTTTACTCCGTCAATGATGGTCTTAATTTGTGTGAGAAGAAGTAAACTCACGGGCAACCAAAATGCTGGTATCACGCTGGTTATAAAGTAATACCAAGGGTTAAAGTGATGCCATGGATCCACATAACGCTGGCCTGTTTGCTTAAATAAAATGTTATCGCGATAAGCGAGATACTCAGGACTACCGTTTTGGCTGACAATTAAATACATAGGTACTAACCAACAGGCCACAATGGCAAGCATTGCCGCCGGACCGAGCAGAGCTCGCCACTTCCAGGTGTTCTTAAGGTGCTCAAAAGCAAAATGATAAATTGCGATTGGCAAAAGCATTAACAAGGGTAAAAATCCAACCCCTTTAGTGATGACTCCAAGTCCCATCATTGCCCAGCCGATAAAGTACCAGCCCCAGTGCGGGCCCGCTAAAAAGTGGCGCAGTAATCCATAGCAGCCGAGCATGATCCAACAGGCGACCATGGCATCAATTTGCGCGACTTTGGCTTGAATTAAGAACTGTGGTGTTATTAGGAGTAACAGCGTGGCATGGCGTGCGACTGAAATATTCCAGATACGCTTACTGATATCAAAGGTAGCCGCCAAAGTCAGTAAACTGCATAGTGCATTAGGTAATAAAGCGGCTATTTTTATACTGCCGGTTAAAAAGTAGAAAACCGCAATTGTCCACATAAATACAGGCGGCTTGTCGGGATAAAACTCTTCCCCGCGTGCGGGGAAAAACCACTGGCCCGTAACGACCATTTCGCGTGCAACATCGGCAAAACGGGGTTCATCAGGAGGCCATGGTGAGCGAAGCCCAATTCCTGCAAAAATCATTATCGCGGCGACAATCAGCAACCAGAAAAGAAACTCTCCCGAGCGTTCAGATGATAGTTTGTTTTCAATCGCGTTGATAAACTTCATGGTGGTGAACCCTCTGGAAGATTGCGTCGATTTCTGTATAAATGAATCCCGATTAACGAAGCAATGACAAATAAAATTCCACTGATCAGTAATTTTTCGGATTGAGCCCAGCCGATACCGCTGCCAACCAGTACAAAAATTAGCGTCTGTGGTAAGTAACCAATTAGGCTGCCCAGAAAGAAGCGTTTGAAATCGACATTTGCAGCACCGGCAAACAAGTTGGTTAATAAATTACTGCCAATGGGCATAAGTCGTATCATGATGGTTTTACGCGTGGTGGCAACACTTAACCAATGGACCAAGCGCTCACTTTTACGTTTAAAGCGCTTTTTAATCAGTGGCTGTAAAAAGGTGTGAGCAGTAAAATATGTCAGTACCAGCGAAAGGCAGCTGACAAAAATGGCAGCAACAAGTCCCCACCCAGTTCCGAGGATAAAACCCAGAACTAAAGCAATTAATTGGCGTGGTCCGCCAACAGCCATAAAAAGCGTGGTAGCAACAAGTAATATCAGATAGCCCCGCCCGCCAGCCTGTTGGACCAAGGACTGCGCACTTTCGGAGGTTGCTATGGCGTCTAACCAGCCTTTTTGAATCGCTAATGCTAGCGCAAAAAAGATTCCTACGATGGCAAGAAGTTTTAGTCCGCGGTGCATTAATGCGTTACTCCCTGTTACGCGATATCGCTTTTATTTGCGGTTGACGAGAACGATAAATGAGCCATAGCACACCTAAAATATCGAGCAAGCCGGCCCAGGTCCGGTTCCAGGCATTGTATTTTGAAACACCGGTTTCGCGTGCCCGATGATTAACTGAAACACTGTGCACTTCTCCGCCTAGACGTTTAACTAGTGCCGGTATAAAACGATGCATATGGTGAAAGTATGGTAATTGTAAATAGGTCTCGCGAGGTAATATCTTTAGTCCGCAACCAGTATCCAGAGTATTGTCTTTTAGCAACGCCTGCCTAAAGCTGTTAGCTATGCTTGACTGAAAGCGTTTCCAGGCGCTGTCTTTGCGTTTATTGCGGTGTCCGATAACGCAGAAGTGTTTGCAGTTCAGGCTATCTGCTTTTGTTTTTAACCGCGGGATATCAGCAGGATCGTTTTGCCCGTCGGCATCAAGAACAACGATGAATTGTCCCACAGAATGCAAGGCGGCTGTGTACAAGGCTGTACTTTGACCACAGCTTTGTTGGTGTTGGATTATGGTAACATGGCCGCGCATTTTCTGTCCGGCGGCTAACGCAGATTCTGCTGTGCCATCACAACTTCCATCATCGACAAGTACGATTTCGTAGGTTTTATTGCTTAGAGCGGCATCAATTTCGAACAGCAACTTTTCGATATTGTTTGCCTCATCTTTTGCCGGCAAAATAACTGAAAATTCGGTCATGCCGACTCCCTGTGTGCATAGTAATTTTTGTAACATTCAGAAAATATTTTTATACCTCCCCGAATATCTATACGCGGCGCAACCTGTAGTTAGAGCCGTTTCTGACATATGGGACGTCTGCTTTAATAAAAGCATCACTAGTCTAATAGATAA
>Ga0207888_100455_pt1 | contig 13704 bp, 12 predicted proteins | sample LinPmetageLP43_FD_184055 | JGI IMG/M metagenome (GOLD analysis project Ga0207888, IMG submission 184055) | Marine viral communities from the Pacific Ocean - LP-43 (SPAdes) | ecosystem: Environmental > Aquatic > Marine > Oceanic | place: Pacific Ocean | collected 2010-08-27 | reverse complement strand
GGTGTAACAGAAATTGATACGGTGATGAAACTCGGAATGGCACACCCAATGGGACCATTACAGCTCGCAGATTTTATCGGGTTGGATGTCTGTCTATCGATTTTGAATGTGATGTACGATGGCTTTAAAAACCCAAAATACGCGCCCTGCCCTTTACTCGTAAACATGGTAATGGCTGGTAAAATGGGTATTAAGAGTGGTGAAGGTTTTTATGATTATTCAGAAAACAAGCGAGCAGAAGTAGTTGCTAAAATGTTTCAGTAAAATTATAGATGATGCGTAGCATTTTAATTGCCATCCTGTTTTTAGCTTTTACTTCTCATGTCATGGCATGTACCTGTGTAAAAGAAAAAATGTCTTTTAGAAAACAAGTGAAAACTGAATTTTCAAAAAATGACCTTGTTTTTACAGGAAATGTAATCGCTAAAAAGATCCTTCGGGAATCGACCGAATACGAATCTTCTGCAGATCCTGTAGTTTATACTTTTGAAGTATTAAATCCCTTTAAAGGCACTTCTGAAAACACTACTATTGAAGTTGTTTCAGTAAGAGATGGTGCCAGTTGCGGGTTTACTTTTGAAATAGGAAAAACGTATTTGGTCTATGCCAAGGCAACCGACTACTATTCGCAGCATAAAAATATAGAAACAGATTTTTCCACAGGAATATGTCATAGAAATAACGAAATCAATCGCGCAAAAAGTCGGGAAATACGAATTTTGAAACGAAAATCCCACTAAACCAGCATACTGAAAATGCCAAAAATAATTCCTTTTAAAGCAGTACGACCTACACGTGACAAAGTGAGTTTACTTGCCGCACGCTCTTATGACAGCTATTCTGCCGCACAGGTAGAAAGCAGGCTACGGGATAATCCATTTTCTTTTTTACATATTGTTAATCCTGGTTATAAGTATGATAAAGTCATTTCGGGGAAAGAGCGCTACTCGTTAGTACGAAATAGGTATCAGGAATTTAAAGACGACGGCATCTTTATGCAGGATACCAAACCGTCTTTTTATGTCTATAAAATTGTAAATAGGGATGGGTTAGAATTTAATGGAATCGTCGCAGCAGCAAGCGTCCAGGATTATGAAGACGATGTAATAAAGAAACATGAGGACACCATTCAATACCGAGAAGTAATTTTTAAAGAGTACCTAAAAACGGTAGGTTTTAATGCAGAAGCCGTACTCCTTACCTATCCAGATGATGATGATCTGGCTGCCATTATAGAAAAAGTAATGGAGGAGCGATCTGAATATGAATTTACAACCACCTATCGTGACACCCATTATGTATGGAAGGTTGACGATACTATCATCGTGGAAAAAATAGAGTCGCTTTTCGCCCATATGAAAACACTCTACATCGCAGATGGTCACCACCGTTCTTCTTCTTCTTATTTGCTCGCAAAAGACAAAAAAGCTGAAAATAAAAACCACACAGGAACTGAACCCTATAACTATTTTATGAGCTATCTTATTCCTGAAAGTGATCTTAAAATTTATGAATTCAATCGCCTGTTGCAAGATCTTAACGGCTTATCAAAAGAAGAATTTCTAATTAAATTAGATGCTATTTATCGCATTGAAAACCGCGGACAGGAATATTATAAGCCTTCAAAAAAACATCATTTTAGCATGTACCTTGACGGCTCGTTCTACTCATTATACCTTCGGAAAGATTATAAATTTGAAAATGCGCTGGACGAACTGGACGCTCAAATTTTATATGAAACTGTTCTCAAACCCATCTTAGGAATAACAGATGCAAGAAACGACACCAGGCTTGATTATTCGCATGGTAAAAATGATCTGGCCTATGTAAAAATGGTGGTAGATAAAGGCGATTTTAAAGTAGGTTTTGGATTGTTACCCGTCACGACTTCCGAATTAAAAAAGATAGCGGACCAAGGATTAAAAATGCCTCCTAAAAGCACCTATATAGAGCCAAAACTTAGGAGCGGTGTTACCATTTATGAATTTTAAATGCAGGTAGCGTTTCCTCTTAAAAATCAAAGTAGCTTCGGTTAAAATTTGGTATCTTTGTGCGCTTAAACAGGTACACCATGTCAAAGCATTCTTTACAAGCAATCTCTCCCATAGACGGTCGCTATGCATCAAAAACCCAATCGCTAATCCCGTTTTTTTCTGAAGAAGCACTCATTAAATACCGTGTTCGGGTAGAAGTAGAATATTTTATCGCGTTGGTGGAACTTCCATTGCCGCAATTAAGTGATTTTGATACGAACCTGTTTTCAGATTTAAGAAAAATGTATACCGATTTTTCTTCCGAAGATGCGCAAAAAATAAAGGATACCGAAAAAATAACCAACCACGATGTAAAAGCGGTTGAATACTTCATCAAAGAGAAATTTGACGCACTAGGCCTTCAGAAGCATAAGGAGTTTATTCATTTTGGGTTGACCTCCCAAGATATTAACAATACGGCTATTCCACTATCGCTAAAAGAAGCGATGAACGAAGTGTACGTTCCGCATTTGTTTGAAGTAAAAAACAAACTGAAGGAACTCGCAACCGAATGGGCAGACATCCCCATGCTAGCCAGAACGCACGGACAACCGGCTTCCCCAACAAGATTAGGTAAGGAGATTGAAGTCTTTGTAGTTCGCCTAGATGAGCAGTTTGATCTTTTAAACGATATTAAAAGTGCGGCGAAATTTGGTGGCGCCACAGGAAATTTTAACGCCCATAAAGTGGCATATCCTGATGTAGACTGGAGAGTTTTTGGAAGTACATTTGTACAAGAACAATTAGGCTTACACCACTCATTCCCTACTACGCAAATTGAACATTATGACCACATGGCGGCGTTGTTTGACTGTTTAAAACGCATTAACAACATCCTTATAGATTTAGACCGCGATATTTGGACCTATGTTTCTATGGATTATTTTAAACAAAAAATCAAAGAAGGTGAAGTAGGTTCCTCTGCGATGCCACATAAAGTCAATCCAATCGATTTTGAAAACAGTGAAGGAAACCTTGGTATTGCCAACGCTCTTTTTGAACATCTTGCGGCAAAACTTCCTATTAGTAGATTACAGCGTGATTTGACTGACAGTACGGTATTGAGAAATGTGGGTGTTCCCATTGGGCATACCTTGATTGCGTTTGCCTCTACTCTAAAAGGATTGAATAAATTATTGCTTAATAAAACGAAGTTTGTTGAAGACTTAGAAAATAACTGGGCGGTTGTTGCCGAAGCGATACAAACCATTTTACGCCGAGAAGGCTATCCAAATCCGTACGAAGCTTTAAAGGGCTTAACACGAACCAATGAAAAGATTAATCAGACTTCGATCGCTAACTTTATTGAAACCTTAGAAATACCTGAATCGGTAAAAACTGAAATGCGTAACATCACCCCTAGCAACTACACTGGAATATAAAAAAAGCCCCGAAAACTAAATTTCGAGGCTTCGTATTTATACCAACCTAACCTATCTTTTGCAGGATCTCTGGTCGATGGTTTCGAGACTGTTACATAAGCTGGGACGTTAGGTTTGTTACAATCTCACCAATAGTAGTCCAAAGGTCATGCCAAGACCATAATTCACTAATAAACAGAATGTTAATCAAGTAAAAAGCTCCAGCCCGTGAGGACTGAAGCCGTTTTTTAAAACCTAACCTAACTTAGTAGGATCTCTGGTTTTAGTTATACCAATGTGAGGTATTGTGACCTAAATATATAAATATAGAATCAATCTACAATAGGCCTGAGTCAGTTTTCGTCAAAAAATAAAAAAAGGGCTGTGAAGTGCATTTTTATAGGTTTTTTCCTATAAATAAAGCACATAAAAATCAGTTTAAAAAAAGGACACCCTTACCATTTGACTGAAGGTTTACTGCATAAAAAAAAGGCTTCAGTTTTTAACAAAACTGAAGCCACTTTTCAAACCTACCTTGTAAACAGGGTCTCTGGGTTTATGGTAAAATAAGACATATTGGTTTTAACACGCCTAGCACCTCGTTAGTTTAGAGGTTAAATAAATTAGTGATTGTAGACAGTTGTGACATATTCACGTTACTTTGATCCAGTGAATTTACGAGCTGCAACATCTGTTCTGGCCGCATATTTTTACCCAACAATCTAAAAACGGCAAATCCCTTTTCATCACTACTTGCAAATACGATCACTTCATCTATGGCATCTTCTTCCCCTACATATTTTAAGGTGATATCCATACCGTTAGATTTCATTTTTGAAAGCAGCTTATAGGTGTTATCTGCTAAAATGGTGTTGACCTTATCTTTCTCGGTATGATATTCGGCTAAATTCCCATCTTTAAGTGGATACGCAACGACATTAACTTTCTTTACGGTCTTTAAAATATCCTTCTGTTCGGTATCTAATGTACTTTCTTCACTATCTAATAAGCTGGAAGGCAAATCTACCTTCATAAAGGCATCGTCATCCTGCTTTGCAACAAGATATTCCTGTAAAGAAGTTTCTGTATTGCAACTCATCAAGCTAAAAAGAGCTAAAGCCGCTACCGTAATATATTTTACAATGGTTGTCATAATTTATCTGTTTTCTATGTTCTTGAGTTCGTCGCTACCAGGGACGTTAAGATCTTTGGTTAATTTCGAGATCTTTTTCAGGTCGATATTACCAGTGATGCTCATAACCACACTCATGTATTTTCCATCGATGTTACCATCCAGGTGCATTAAAAGTTCGCTTACAAAATTTTCATTTTTACCTTCTTTTGAGTAAAATTTAATGTTTTTACCATCATCTTTTACACGCATTAGCTCACTTAAACTTGAGTTACTAGCGATATATTTACCTACGGTTTCATTCATGCGCTTTGCCACAGCAGGGTTTGTAGTTGTATAAACTTGTATGTTGTTCAAGTTATTTACCAGGTCCATATATTCTTTAACCTCTGGATCATCAGATTCAATATCTATTTTTGCCAAAAGCTTGAACATGTTTTTTGTAACCACTACAGAGGACACATCCTTATCGTTCTCAAAAGAGGCAAAAGGGTTCTGGGCATTTGTGATAAATGGTGCTACCACCAAGGCTATTAAAATTGCGATTTTTTTCATTGTGTTTCTATTTTAAGATTCTATTTTTAGATTTAGTAAATTGATGTATATATGCCAATTCTTCGGCACCTTCGTTAAAATTTTTAGAGAATAGGTCTAAGGCCTTTTTTGTTTCTTTAAATGCAGCTATGGCTTCTTTTTCTTCGGTACTTATAGAAGGCTGATTGAATAAAAATCCTGCCACCGTTAGGGCGACCACGAGCACTGCAGCGACACTGTACCACATAGGCTTAATTTGTAGCTTCTTTTGAGGCAAGATCAACTCTTTCTGTAAATGTTCCTTTCGGGCACCGGCAAAACCATTAAACATCGCTCGATACATTTCCAATTGCGGGGCGACCTCGCTTCCGCTAAAGTAATCTTGAAGTACACGCTCTTGCTCGAGTGTGGTCTCTCCTTCAAAATACAGGTCTATGAATGCTTCTATTTTAGCTAACTCCATACTTGTGTTTTTTTATTAATTCTTCTCTTACTGTTTTACGCGCTCTTGATAAGGCGACGCGAATCGCGGTTTCATTACTGTCTAAAATTACAGCTATTTCAGCATATTCAAATTGTTCTACATCCCGCAATTGTAAAACGATCTTTTGTTGCTCTGGCAAGGTCTCCATGATCTTAAAAACCAATTGTACCCCGTCATTCGCTTCTATTTTCTTTTCTAAATTTTCTGAAGTCTGAAAATTGCTATGAACAATTTTTAAATTTCCAGCTTGTTTCGACTTTAACCGATCCAAACAATAGTTTTTTGTCATTGTGATAGCGAACGCTTCTGGGCTTCGGTAGTTTTTAATGCTACTTCTTCCTTTCCATAATTTCAAATACACTTCCTGGACGGCATCTTCAGCTTCATCTTTTGAAACCAGAATTCTTTTCGCCATACGATACAACCTATCTTTAAAAGGTAATACAGTTGCTATGAACTCTGTTTGTTTCATTGGTTTTTCCAATTTCTTGGAAAGATTTTTGATTGGGTTAGCGAACGCTTTGTAAGGGCGTTCTATAATTATGACGAACAACTTACCATTTTGTTACTTTTTAATTTCAATTCCTATAAAAAAGCATCAATTATGAAGTCGATTTATAATAATGTACTTATTTTAGAGGTTGTTATGTAAACGATCTATTTATCAAATTTTAAACCTATTCTTTTGAAAACAAAACTTATTTTATCCCTACTTACTATTTCGTTATTGTTCACTTCTTGTTTTGATGACCTTGACGATAATGTGCAACAAGCCTCTACACAGGAAATACAGAATTTCATTTATCGCGGTCTTAATTTCTTTTATCTCTACAAGGCTGACACACCAGAATTAGCAAATGATGCCTTTGCAAATCAAGGCGAACTGAATAATTTTTTAGACAACTATGAAACGCCTGAAGCACTTTTTAGTTTTCTAAGGTCCGATCAAGATCGTTTTAGCCTGCTGGTAGATGACTATATCGCCTTAGAAAATGCGATTAGTGGTGTTTCGTTGAGCAATGGAATGGAATTTGGTTTGGTACGTAGTGCAGAAAATGTTGGTGATGTTTTTGGCTATGTACGCTATGTGCTACCTAATACAGATGCTGCTTCCAAAGGACTTCAAAGAGGCATTATTTTTAATACGATCGATGGCCAGCAAATCACCGAAGAAAACGCTGCCACGCTCCTGTCTCCTGACACCTACACCATTGGGTTAGCTACCTTAGAGGGCACAACTGTAACCCCAACGGGAGAAAGTGTGGAACTCACAAAAACACAATACCAAGAAAACCCCGTTTATATCGCCAAAACCTTAGAGGTAAACGGAATGAAAATCGGTTATTTAATGTACAATGCCTTTACGCAGGATTTTGACCCGCAATTAAATCAGGCTTTTGCACAGTTTAAAGCCGATAATGTGACAGACCTTGTTTTAGACCTTCGTTATAATGGCGGTGGCTCTGTGGAAACATCTTCAGATTTATGCTCCATGATCACAGGACAATTTAATGGCGAACTTTATTTTAATGAAGAATGGAATGCAGACCGGCAAGCGCAATATGCAGAACCCGGATTGTTTAATAACCAAATTAGTACAGGAGATGCCATCAATAACCTAAACCTTACACGACTATACGTATTAACCACACGGCGCTCTGCTTCTGCAAGCGAAGGGGTGATCAACGGTTTAGATCCTTATATTAACATTACACAAATTGGACAAAATACAGCTGGAAAGTTCCAAGCTTCTTTTATTTTATACGATGCACCAGCACCTAATTTTAGTAGGTCACGAGCCAATAGAGAGCACACCTACGCCATGCTCCCGTTAGTGTTTAAAACGGTAAATGCAGCTGGTAATACCGATTATATAGATGGGCTTTTTCCAGATATAGAAATGAACGAAGATTTTAGCAACTTAGGCACCTTAGGTGATGTTAACGAACCCTTTCTAGCAACCGCCATCTCACAAATCACGGGGACAAGCAGACCTAAGTATAAAAACCTTCCCGCCATGGAAGTGTTTTATGAAAACAAGCAGGAATCGCCTATCTACCAGCTTATGATAGCGGAATAAAGGGATTTATTAAAGCTATTATTTGACAACTTATAAGTTAATGATATAATAGATATAAACGTCATATAGCGTTTATACCCATGTTGTAGCCAATACTAAATAACATTAGATTCAAAATGTATAAATATTCACCAATTAATTCATATTCATTACAGAATCTATTTAAAAGTCAAATTTATTTTAATAATCCTCTTAATTTCAATGACCCGTTTGACACTTTCCATCCGGCTACTATAGGAAATTTAACAAATGAAATGTTCGTATCTCTTTTAAGTAAGTTCTACAATGATAAATTTGATAAAAAGGTAGTTTTAGATATTCTTAAAAGAAAGGTTACCAAGCAAGTGTTTTATAATTTTTGTGAAGAACATATCGATTATCTATTTCAATTTGACAAGGATCATCAAATATCAAAATACAGGAGTAAAGACAATTTTCTAAAAGAGATATCAGAATCGCAGGAAGAAAAAGAACATAATTTTACAACTGAAGTTGAAGAGATTTTTTCTTTTATTAAAGAAAGGCTTCAAAATACTGTGAATCAAAGTATCATTAAAGCGAGAAAAGATATTTTCTCAAAAGTTGGTGTCTGTTGTTTTTCAAAGAATATGGACAATCTTTTGATGTGGTCCTATTATGCCGATAGCCACAAGGGTATTTGCCTTGAGTTTGATCCAAATTTGGAACCCTTCTCAAAGTATTTTGAGGTAATTTACAAGTCAGAAATTCCTGAAATAGACTCCGACCTCCTATTTAAAAAAAACCATGAATTTCAATCTTTCAAAAAACTTTTGTCGTATAAGTCTGAGGATTGGAAACACGAGGAAGAATTAAGACTTTTACATCAGGAAAAGAATAGAATATTTAAATATCCTCGATATGGACTTAAAGCGATATACTTCGGTATAAAAACAGATTCGACTGACATAGAAATGGTTTGTTCCTTAGTTAAAGCTCAACATCCAAATGTTCGATTCTTTAAAATGACAAGATTGGAATCACATTTTGCCATAGGACCAAACGAATTTTTTTATTCCACACCTGTTGAAGTACAATCAAAATTATTGATGGAAATCGAAACCTCGTTTGGAAAAAAACCATTTGAATTACACGAATTACATGACAAAATAAAAATTCATATTGAAAAGGAAAATTTAAAAAACCACTTAAATGAATTAGTAAGAAATGGCATTTTAGAAAATGTTGATTCAAAATATAAATTAAAACTGTAGCGTACTGGCTACAACAATGGCTATAATTAATACGGATTTTGGTGCTACACTTGAAGTGAAGTACTTTTAACCAAGTCCGCCAAACCTTTTTGATTTGGCTTTAAAATGAAAAGGATAAAACAAATTAAAAAGCATGATACTAATAGTAGGAGCTGGTCTATCTGGTCTTTTAACAGCCTATCTTCTAAAGAAAGAAGGTATTCCATTTAAAATCCTAGAAGCACGAAATAGGGTTGGCGGAAGGATCAATACCCTATATAGAACAGACGAAGCACCTATTGAAATGGGCGCAACCTGGTTTACACAGCAACATAAGCACATAGCAACACTTTTAAAAGAATTAGAAATTGAGCGCTTTGAACAATTTATGGATTCCAGAGTATACTATCAACCTTCCGCTACTTCTCCCGCACAATTAGTTCAAATTCCTAGCCAAGCACCTAGTTACAGAATTTCTGGTGGTACTTCCAACCTAATAAACACTTTGTTTCATAAATTGGATAAAACCGATGTCCTACTTAATCAATCTGTAAAACATATAAAATTTAATGAAAATTCTGTTTTAGTACATGCAGAAAAAATCTTTGAGGCAAGTAAAGTTGTAATAGCTATCCCTCCTAAATTGTGGGCCAATAATATTTTATTTGAGCCTCGTTTACCAGAGGATCTAATGAATGTTGCTGTACAAACACAAACCTGGATGGAAGAATCTATCAAGGTAGCACTGACTTTTAGCGAACCTTTTTGGGAACAAGAAAACCTGCCTGGAACTTTATTTAGCAATGTAGGCCCTATCACTGAACTTTATGACCATTCTAACCACAAAAGATCCAACTATGCCCTTTGTGGATTCATAAATGCTTCCTATAAACATCTTTCATATACCGAAAGGCAAGAAAGTGTATTGAATCAATTAAAAAATATTTTTGGAGAAAGGATCGAAGATTTCGCGAATTATGAAGAATGCGTTTGGAGCAAAGAAGACAACACCTTTCTAGCTTCTGAAGTTCCACTTTATCCCCATCAAAATAATGGAAATCCAATTTTTAATAAATCTTATTTTGACGATAGGTTATTAATTTCAAGCGCTGAAGTAGCATCAGCATTTCCTGGATATATGGATGGTGCCGTATTAGCTGCAAAGGTTACTGCAAAAAAAATAATTAAAGCACAGCATGGTGAATAATCACCGCATACAAACCCTACCTGCAGCCTTTATAATTATTTGAAAATACTCCAGACTTAAACTCTAAAACTAAATCCCCTTAAAAAGTTAAGGTAAACCCAGAGCGCAAATTTCGGCCTCGGGTTTGGAAACGAAACAACTCCTCGTACTCTTTATTAAAAATATTTGAAATCCCTGTAAAGATTTTAATGTTCTTAGTTATTTGCGTAGACAAATTAAAATCAACCAAATCGTAGCTATCAAGGGTTACATTCTCACTCATAAAGGTTTCTGAACTAAAGAAGCTGTCGGTGCGTTCGCTATTGTATTGGTAGGTGATGCCCACAAACGTATCTTCCGCAAAAGTGTATCCTATACTCGCATTTACTTTATGCTCCGGGATTCTTAAAGCAAAACGTTCATCGGCTTGTGTATTGGTGTAGTTAGCCGAAACATTCAGTCCAAAATCAAATCGTTTAGACACTTCCACCTCTACTCCGCTGGCTTCAAACTCTTCATCTATGTTTTGATATTGGAAGATAAAATTCTCAGGATCTATGGTTACAAAATCTACAAAATTCTCTTCATTTCGGTTAAAATACACACCACTAATACGCAAACCATTTTCTGTGGTAAATTCTAGTCCGCCTTCAATCGTTCGGTTTTCTTCGGGCATTAATTCCGTATTTCCGAAGATCGGATCATACAACTGAAATAACGACGGTGTAATATAGGCCGTACTATACGACCCTAAAATTTTTAAATTATTTTTTCCGAAGCCAAAATTATACGACGGATTTACATTGTACACCAAATTAGTCTCATAAATACTGTGGATATTAACGCGCGCACCCGCGTTTACATTCAGTCCAAAATCTGAAATATAGGTAAGGTTTACATACGGATCTATAATATCAAATTTTGCAGTGTCGTTATCGAGGTCTTGGGTAAACTCGGTTTCTCCAAAAGGAACTGTAAACGAATCGAAACTGCTTATATTTAGGTTAAGACCCACCAAGGCCGTTAGTTTTTTGGTTATTCCGTAAGTCAGATAATTATCCATCGAGTACGATTTACTATCATATTTTGCTGGAAAACTCGATTCAATTTCACGCTCAATCCAGGTATAACTGTCGTTAAAAACATACACGCCTTTGGCATATTTCCATTCAAAATGACCTCCTGTTTTTATCTGTTCGGTGATCGAGCGATTTTCGGCATCGGTAAAACTAAAATCATCAAATCCTGCCTTGAACTTATCAAAAGCAAAAAACTGACTTATCACAATATCTTTATTGATGTTATAGCCAAGATTAATGCGACCATCAAACCGATTAAAAATATCGGAATCAAATCGGTCTTCCCCTTCAGGCGCTGCAATTGCCGAAATACCATCGGTATAGCGGTTGCTGAAATTAGCATTATAGAAAAATTTATTCAACGTTCCGTTTACCGAAACATAGTTTGTAAATTCTTCAAATTTATACTTGTTATCATCTTCTTCGGCAGAACGATTACTTCCTAAGGTGGACGTAAAGGTGGCTGCAATTGGCTTGTTAGCAGCTTTTTTTGTAGTAATAGATATAACTGCGGTGGCTGCGCCACTTCCGTAGAGTACGCTGCTCGCCCCTTTTATAATTTCGATTTTTTCTATAGACGCAGCAGGCACCAAACGCAGGTCATAATCGTTTGCAATTTGTGACGGGTCGTTTAACTGTACCCCATCTACCATAATCACGACTTGACGGTTGCGACCACCACGAATAAAGTATCCCAGGTTTTGACCATCATTACTTCGGCTCCCGTTAATTTCGATCCCTGAAACTTCATTGACTAATTGGGCGACAGACTTTCCTGCACTTTGTGCTAACGTCTCGGCAGATATAGTTGCGATTACCTTTCCACTATTTTTGCGAGCAATGGGTATTTTAGTATCTAATAAGACACTGTCCAGTTGTTCCACTTTTTCCTGAGCGAATACACTTCCGCCTGCCAAAAGGCATACAAATAAAATTTTTTTCATAATAAGACCCGTCTACCGAGCATGCGTTTTAAAAAGGGGAAAGCAGAGAATTAAAATCAGAAAATTAGGGCATACCGTTATTATGATACGATAATCTTTTGATGATCATTAACTAAACCTTTATCCCGAAAGTTTGACATTATAAATTAAGGCAGGTCTCCTGGCTCGTCTTGTGATACCTTCCCGCTTAATTGCAGTGGCTAAAATGAAGTTTTCACGATCCGCTTTTGGCGAACGACTTACAGTTGCGGGAACAGCTTGGGCTTTTCACCCAATTCCCTTTTAATGGCACGTAACGTACCAACCATAATTCTATGCGAAAATAACGTTTTAATTTATAAAAAATATAATTCTCAAAAGTTATTACGCAAAACCGTAATAGACACTATAATTATTCTCTGAGCGACAATAGATTATAAATAGTAGAATTATGATCCTATCCTTTTTCATTTTACAAAATACATTAGTTTGTAAATGCTTTATGTAGTTTTGCGTTTTAAAACCTAGTTAATTATCCATGCAAAAACTCATTCCCTTTCTCTTTATAAGTATCCTTTTTGTTTCGTGCAAGGAAAAAAAAGAGACCGTTATAAATGAGACATCTGTTGTCTCAAGTATCGAATTTGCTGAAGGTTTCAGTATCGAAAAAACAGAAAATGGAACGATCATACATCTCAAAAACCCTTGGCCGGGAGCCGACAAAACCTTTACGTATGCATTGGCAGAAAACATAGATAAAATTACCAATAAGGAAGATTATGACGCTGTGGTAAAAATTCCGGTGCAGAAAATTGTCGTAACCTCAACTACGCATATTCCGTCGTTAGAAATGCTCGATGTGCCACAATCGCTCGTCGGGTTTCCAAACTTGGATTATATTTCGTCACCAAGCACACGCACTTTAATTGAAAAAGGATCGATCAAAGAACTAGGAAAAAACGAAGACATCAATACCGAAACCCTCATAGACCTGGCTCCAGATGTGGTCGTTGGTTTTGCAGTAGATGGAAACAATACAACCTTTAGCACCATCGCAAAAACAGGAATTCCTGTGCTTTACAATGCCGATTGGACCGAAACACATCCTTTAGGTAAAGCAGAATGGATCAAGTTTTTTGGCGCGCTCTATGGAAAAGAAAAAGAAGCAGACAGTATTTTCAATAAAATTAAAACCGATTACCTAGCCGCTAAAAAGATGGCTGCCGAAGCACCAACACAACCTACTGTTTTAAGTGGCGCCATGTATAAAGATATCTGGTATCTACCACAAGGCAATAGTTGGGCAGCACGTTTTATTGCAGATGCCAATGGTAATTATCTATGGCAAAATACGGAAGGAACGGGAAGTATTGCCGCCAACCTAGAAACGGTTTTAGAAAAAGGACAAAATGCCGATTTCTGGATTGGTCCTGGCCAATTTACCAGCTTACAGCAGATGACAGATTTTCATAGCGTTTATAGTGAATTTGATGCGTTTAAAAACAACAACGTGTATAGTTTTACAACTAAAACAGGAGCCACAGGCGGCGTGGTTTATTATGAACTAGCGCCAAACAGACCCGATCTGGTTTTAAAGGACATTATAAAAATGCTACATCCAGAACTATTAAAAAATCACGAACTCTACTTTTTCAGTAAATTGCAGTAGTGCAGACCACAC
>Ga0207888_100452_pt1 | contig 13846 bp, 9 predicted proteins | sample LinPmetageLP43_FD_184055 | JGI IMG/M metagenome (GOLD analysis project Ga0207888, IMG submission 184055) | Marine viral communities from the Pacific Ocean - LP-43 (SPAdes) | ecosystem: Environmental > Aquatic > Marine > Oceanic | place: Pacific Ocean | collected 2010-08-27 | reverse complement strand
GTCACAAAAGGTGTAGAAATGCTTTCTGAAGAAGCAACGCTTCGTAGCGAGGAATACGGTCCACTAATTAGAGAAGTTATCGCAAAAATGCCACCTAGTGAGGCTATCTATTATGGAATGTTGCTTAGTAATGCTAAAAATGGCTGGAACGAAGATTTAAGAAAACGCTATTTTTCATGGTATTTTGATGTTCTTGGTTCTAAAGGAGGCATGAGCTTTAAAGCATATATGGAAAATGTTAGACAGCGGGCCATATTAAATGTACCTGAAGATAAAAGAGAGTATTTTCAAGAAATCTCCGGCGTCTATTCCCCTTCCAGCTCAATTGCGGATTTACCCCAACCTTTCGGTCCAGGTAAAAACTATAATGGCGAGAATATGGGAGATGTCGTTTGGCGCGGTCTAGATAATTACCAAGGCAACATAAAGGCCGGAAAAAGAGCTTTTGCTTCGGCAACATGTACATTATGCCATAGAATTCGTGGAGAAGGTGGTGCCGCAGGACCAGATTTAACCCAGGCTCACACAAAATTTAGCACATATGATTTAATGTTTGCTATTTACAGCCCTAGCGATGAAATATCTGACCAATATGCCAATACCCTATTTCATTTAGACAAAGATGAAAAAATAGCGGGTCGTATTAAATCTGAAGCTAGCGACAGTATTGTAATAATGCCAAATCCCTTTAATGAAAGCTATACGGTAAGTATTGCTAAAAACACTATTACTAAAAAAGAACTCTCCCCAATATCACCAATGCCACCGGGATTATTAAATAGATTGAACGAACAAGAAGTAGCCGATCTGTTTGTCTATATCATTTCTGGTGGAGATGAAAATCATAAATTTTATACGGGTGAAGAAAATTAAATATCTAAACCAAATCTCAAAAAAAGTTGAGATTTGGTTTTATTAATTCTTCAAATTTAGAATCTAATATTAGGATAATCACTACCTAATTTACCTCTAATTACCAGTATGATATTAAACCTAAAATCCAGCAGTTAAAATTGTCTAATCATTTACAATTGGCAGATTAAATTATTAATTTCAAACGGATAATATTTCTAATCACCCACCAAACAGCAACCCGATGAACTCAAAATTTTTACACGCTTTTGTTTTTCTTTTCTTATCATTTTGTAGCATTTCATTTGCTCAAAAAAAATCATCTAAAAATAAAGTTGACAACGCAACGCTTGACAAAGCTTTCTATGAAAACTTGGAATGGCGAAATATTGGACCTGTACGTGGCGGTCGTTCTTTAGGGTCGGCAGGTAGTCCCAGCAGACCTAATGAGTATTATTTTGGTGCAACTGGTGGCGGACTCTGGAAAACTACCGATGGCGGTAATGAATGGGAAGCTGTTACCGACGGACAGATTAACAGTTCTTCTGTAGGCGCAGTTGCAGTAGCAGAAACGAATCCTGACATTGTCTATATTGGTATGGGCGAAGTACAATTACGAGGTAGTATTACCCAAGGAGACGGAGTTTACAAATCTACTGATGCCGGTAAAACCTGGAGTCATTTAGGACTTGAAGAAACCCAAGCCGTTTCAAGAATAAGAATTCACCCAACAAATCCAGATATTGTTTACGTTGCTGCATTAGGTCACCCTTATGGAGACAATGAAGAACGCGGTGTTTTTAAAAGTACAGATGGTGGTAAAAATTGGAAAAAAACATTGTATGTAAGTGATAAAGCAGGTGCAGTAGATTTAATAATAGATAGAAATAACCCACTGGTTTTATATGCGAGTACTTGGCAAGTTCAAAGAAAAGCATGGAAAATGTGGGGTGGCGGACCAGATTGCAAACTTTGGAAATCTACAGATGGCGGAGAAACTTGGACAGATTTATCCAAGAACCCAGGTATGCCAGAAGGACCGTTAGGAAAAATAGGAGTTACAGTTTCACCTGCAGATTCTAACCGTGTTTGGGCTGTTGTGGAAGCAAACGAAGGCGGTGTTTTTCGTTCAGACGATGCGGGTAAAACTTGGGAACGTACTAATGACGAGCGTAAATTAAGACAACGTGCTTTTTACTATTCTAGAATTTATGCCGATCCAATTGATAAAGAAACAGTTTACGGACTTAATGTAGATTTTTGGAAATCTACTGATGGCGGAAAAACTTTTGACACTAAAATTAAAGTGCCACATGGCGACAATCATGATTTATGGATAGATCCTAATAATCCTGATCGTATGATTTCTTCCAATGATGGGGGGGGTGTTGTAAGTATTAATGGCGGTAAGTCTTGGACAGAAGAAGATTACACTACCACACAGCTGTATCATGTAATGACAACTAATGATGTTCCTTATCACGTAGCGGGTGCACAACAAGACAATAGTACTATCGCAGTACCTAGTGATGGTTGGGGTCATATGCAGGCTAGAGGTCAAGGAGATGGCTGGGCGTATGCCGTTGGTGGCGGAGAAAGTGGTTGGATTACCCAGCATCCTGAAAATCTAGATATTTTCTATGCAGGCAGTCAAGGTGCGCTGTTAACTCGATACGACAGAAGTAACGGTCAATCTAGAGATATTCAAGTATACCCTAGGTTTTTCTCTGGTGAACCTGCAAGTGCATTACCTGAGCGCTGGCAATGGACATTCCCTATTATGTTTGCGCCACAAGATTCAAATGTAATGTATACGTGCTCTCAACATATTTGGAAAACAACCGATGATGGACAATCTTGGGAAAAGATAAGTCCAGATTTAACGTATGCCGACCCATCAACCTTGGGTAAAACAGGTGGCATTATCACCATGGATATGAACGGACCAGAAATTTATGCTACCGTTTTTGCGTTGGCTCCATCAAACCATGATATTAATACTATTTGGGCAGGTTCTGATGATGGTAAAATACATATCACAAGAGATGGTGGTAAAAACTGGGCAGACATTACCCCTAAAGAGTTACCTAAATTTTCTAGGGTAAGTATTATTGATGAATCGCTACACAACCCTGGTACTTTATACGTAGCGGCAAATAGATATCAAGTTGATGACAGACAACCCTATGTATTTAAAACGCATGATTATGGTAAAACCTGGACAAAAATAATAACCGGTATTGAAGATGGTCATTTTGCAAGAGCAGTTCGTGAAGATCCTGTTCGTGAAGGTTTACTATTTCTAGCTACAGAACATGGTGTCTATTTTTCTATGAACGATGGTGAATTATGGCAAAGCCTTCAACTAAAACTTCCAGATACACCTGTTAGAGATTTAGTTATAAAAGATAACGATGTGGTTCTTGGTACGCACGGTAGAGGATTTTGGATACTTGATGATATTCAACCTTTAAGACAATTTACTCCAGAAATGGAGAAACAAGAAGCCGTACTTTTTAAACCTACAAATGCCTTAAGAGGTTTAACCGATGCTTCTATTCAATATTATTTAAAAGAGCAGAAAGACACGATAACTTTTGAAATTTATGACGCAAAAGATAATCTAATAGACACCTTTACGGGTAGCAAACCAAAGTATGAAGTAGACCCCAATCTCCCATATTGGTTAAAAGGCGGCTCATCTAAACCTACCACTGCCAAAGGAATTAATAATTTCACTTGGGACATGAGATACCCTGGAGCTACCACTTTTGAAGGAATGATTATTTGGAGCGCAAGACCAGCTCGTGGTCCAAAAGCACCGTTAGGTACTTACAAGGTTAAAATGAAATCTGGTGATTATGAGAAAGTATATGCTTTTAATATTGAAATGGATCCAAACTTAAAGGGAATTACCAAAGAAGATTTAGATGAACAATTTACTTTATCCAACAAAATAATGGCTAAAACTTCAGCCGCCAACGAAGCAGTCATTAAAATTCGAGAGATAAAAAAGGCTTTAATGGCTAATAAAGACAACATAGATTCAAATGATTTCAATAATTCGGTAACTCCATTTTTAAATGAATTATCAGAGGTAGAAGAGGCACTGTACCAAGTTAAAAATCAATCAGGGCAAGACCCTTTAAATTTTCCTATAAAACTAAATAATAGATTAGCATCACTAAGACGTAGTGTTGAATCTGGTGAAGCAAAACCAACAAATGGCGCTTACAAAGTTTTTGAAGAACTTTCAGCAGAGTTAGACGTAGAATTAAACAAATTGAATAGCATACTAGGAAAATACAAGTCTAAAATAAACCCTATTTTATCTAAAAACGGTGGTACTACAATTGACTAAATGAGGTAAAAGCAAAAAGAAAAACAACAGCACATCGAATTACAAATCCGTATTTTTGTACTGAATAATAATCGTTTTATAAAATGAAAAAGCCAAGTATAGCACCATCACTATTAGCAGCTGATTTTGGAAATTTACAGCGAGATGTAGAAATGGTGAATGCAAGCGAAGCGGAATATCACCATATCGATATCATGGACGGAGTCTTCGTTCCTAATATTTCTTATGGCATGCCTGTGGTAAAAGCTATTAAAAAGAGTGCTACCAAGCCTTTAGACGTGCACTTAATGATTGTGGACCCTGACCGTTATCTAGAAGAATTCGCTAATCTTGGAGCTCATATATTAACTGTTCATTATGAAGCTTGTACACATTTACATAGAACTATACAGGCTATAAAAGCTTTAGGAATGAAAGCAGGTGTTGCACTAAACCCACACACCAATGTTATGCTTTTAGAAGATATTATTCAAGACATTGATGTGGTTTTAATAATGAGCGTAAACCCTGGTTTTGGCGGACAATCATTCATTGAAAACACCTATGATAAAATAAGAGCTACCAAGGCTTTAATCAACAGAAAAAAGTCTGCTGCCCTAATTGAAATTGATGGCGGAGTAACTACTGCCAATTCTCAAAAGTTAGTGGATGCTGGCGCAGATATTTTAGTTGCCGGAAGCTTTGTATTTAAAAGTGCTGATCCAGTTAAAACTATAAAAGAATTAAAGGGATGAAAACTGAACTTGATATCGTTATAGTTGGTGGTGGACCAATAGGTATTGCATGCGGATTAGAAGCTAAGAAAAATGGTCTTACTTATGTAATATTAGAGAAAGGACCTATTGTAAATTCACTTTTTCATTATCCGTCTAATATGCAATTTTTCTCTTCATCAGAGAAGCTAGAAATTGATGAAATTCCATTTATTAGTAAAGAAGCAAAGCCAAAAAGAGACGAGGCATTAGAATATTACAGACGTATAGTAACCTCTAACAAACTAAATATTAAGCTATTTGAAAAAGTAGAAAACGTTCAGAAGAATGAGGGTACATTTACTGTTGTCTCTGAAAAGAACACCTACATTTCTAAACAAGTTGTAATTGCCACCGGTTTTTACGATTTACCTAATTTACTTAACGTACCTGGTGAGGATTTAGAAAAGGTTGTTCATTACTATGATAACCCTCATTATTATTCAGGTCAAAAAGTTGCCGTTATAGGCGCAAGTAATTCTGCAATTGACGCAGCACTTGAATGTTGGCGAAAAGGAGCTGACGTATCTTTAATTATCAGAGGCTCTGAAGTGGGGCAACGTGTAAAATATTGGGTTAGACCAGACATTGTAAATCGTATTGAAGAAGGTAGCATAAAAGCTTATTACAATACCACGGTTAAATCGATTACTGAGAATAGTATTTCTTTGAATACAGAAAATGGCGTTGTAGAAATTGAAAACGATTTTGTACTGGCATTAACAGGTTATAAACCCAACTTTAACTTCTTAGAGAAATTAGGTGTCAACATTAGTAATGATGCTAAAAAACTACCTGAATATAACCCGGATACTATGGAAACCAATATTGATGGTTTGTATTTAGCTGGTGTAATTTGTGGCGGAATGGAAACACATAAATGGTTCATAGAAAACTCAAGAATACATGCTAAAATGATTGTATCAGATATTATTTCTAATACGGTTACCTCATAATTTATTTTTTATTGAAGAGGATTAACCAATTAATTCTTTTTTAATTTATTTAGAAGATTATAATAGTTTTTACGGATAAACGCAATCAGCCATTTAAAGTTATCAAAACTTACATGATCAGTATACTTTAACATACCGTTTATTGCACTAACACATAACATTTAGAAATACTAAAAAAACCTAACCAACTATATTACTGTTGATTAGGTTTTTTTTTTAAATTGTGACCCCGGAGGGATTCAAACCCCCAACCCTCAGAGCCGAAATCTGATGCGCTATTCAGTTGCGCCACGAGGCCATTTCTAGTTATTAAAACTAAAACTTATCCTGACACTTTTAACTTATGCCAATTTCTTTTTTACAATTGTAGATATCAATTTACCATCAGCTTGACCTGCTAATTCCTTTGAAACAATTCCCATAACTTTACCCATATCCTTCATCCCTGAAGCACCGATAGAATCTATAGTTTGTACCACTACTTTCTCTACTTCTTCTTCAGTAAGTTGTTCTGGTAAAAATTGTTCTATAACAGCGATTTGAGCCATTTCTGGATCAGCAAGATCTTGTCTTCCTTGCTCTATAAAAATAGCAGCGCTATCTTTTCTTTGTTTTACTAATTTCTGTACTATCTGTATTTCGTCATCTTCAGTGATTTCTCCACCTCCACTAGTACTTGCTACCAATAGCGCAGATTTAATAGCTCTAAGCGATTCTAGTGCTACTGAATCCTTTGCTTTCATAGCTAATTTCAACTGCTCCATTACTCTTTGCTGTAAACCCATTGCTTGTATATTTTGATCAGCGAAGATAAAAAATAAAACCCGAAAACTAAGTTAGTTTTCGGGTTTATAAATTATTGTGAGCCTACTACTAGTCTACATTATCATGTAAAAAAGAGTTGTTAGAACGCAATTGAATATCGTCGCTACTATCACCACTTAAAGAGGTTCTAGAAATTTTCTTCTCTCTTGGATTATCGTTCAAATTAACACCCTGTCTTTGGTAAGCAGGTTTCTTTTCATCGTAACTAGTTGGCGCGTTATTTTTGAATTTATAATTGAAGTCTTTCAATTTTCTTCTACGCTCATCAGCTCTTTCTCTTAACAACTCTTCGATAGGAGTTTCCATTGGATCTAATTGTTCCTCTGGGTACGACTCTCTTTTTGGAGCTACTGTCTTTTTCTCGAAGACTAATTCATCTTCAATAACTTTAGGCTCAAATTCTTCTGCTTTAGATTTGGCACCGGTTAGTTTACTTTCTAACTGCATGTAATCATCAAGACTATATCTTTTTTCACCGTTCTTGTTATACTCAAGTACAGGTACTATCTCTATACTATCGTTTACATCTAAATCCTTTACTTCGTCATGTAAATCGAACATGATTACGTTTTCTTTTTCCTCTTCATCTCTTGATGAATCGAAATTAGATGTAAATCTTTCCTCTTCTTGTACTCGTAATACTTCTGGCTCTACTACCTCAATATCTCTTAAAGTTGTTGGCTTATCTACTATTACAAAATCATCTTCAGAAACATTTTCAGCTAATACTTCCTCGTAAAAAACATTGAAATTCTTAATGTAGTTCGTTGTAGGTATTAAATCGAAATCTTCTTCCTCAACGAACTCATACTTTTTTACGGGTTTGACTTCTTTTACCTCCTCTTCCTCATCATCCATTTCTAACGTATGGACCGTTTTAGTGTTAGATAACAACATTGCCTCTGCACGTTGCCCTTCTTCCAAAGTATGAATTATTTTTTTTGATTCGGTATTTACGATATCATCTTGTTGCTCAATATTGAACCCAGTTGCAATAACCGTTACAGCAATAGCTTCCCCTAAGCTTTCATCTTCACCAACACCCATAATAATGTTAGCACCGTAACCTGCTTCTATTTGGATATGATCATTGATTTCTCCTATTTCATCAATAGTAATTTCTTGAGCACCAGAAACGATTAATAACAATACGTTTTTAGCACCTTGAATTTTGTTATCGTTCAATAACGGAGAATCCAACGCTTTCATGATAGCCTCATTTGCTCTTGCCGAACCAGATGAAATAGCAGAACCCATAATAGCAGTACCACTGTTTGACAGTACCGTTTTAGCATCACGTAAATCTATGTTTTGTGTATAGTGATGTGTAATAACTTCTGCAATACCTCTTGCAGCGGTTGCCAACACTTCATCAGCTTTAGAGAAACCAGCTTTAAAACCAAGGTTTCCGTAAACCTCTCTTAATTTATTGTTATTAATGACGATCAGCGAGTCGACATTTTTACGTAATTTTTCAATACCTCGTTGTGCTTGTTCAACTCGCATTTTACCTTCGAATTGAAACGGCATAGTAACGATACCTACAGTAAGAACATCTAATTCTTTTGCAAACTTGGCAATTACGGGAGCAGCACCAGTTCCTGTTCCCCCGCCCATACCAGCAGTAATAAAGATCATTTTGGTAGTTGTATCCAACATACCTTTAATCTCTTCCATGCTTTCCATGGCAGCCTGTTCACCAACTTCAGGGTTGGCACCAGCACCCAAACCTTCTGTTAATGACATGCCTAGTTGTATTTTGTTTGGCACAGGACTATTGTCCAAAGCCTGAGAATCTGTATTACAGATTACAAAATCAACCCCATTAATACCTGCTTGGAACATGTGATTTATGGCATTACTACCACCACCACCTACACCAATGACTTTTATAACGTTGCTTTGATTCTTTGGTAGATCAAAGGAGATATTATCAAATTCGCTGTTCTTACTCATATTCTAATTATTACTGGTTATGTATTCTTATACTATGCTTCTTACTCTGCGTTATCTAAAAATTCTTTCAATTTTTCAGACCACTTATCAAAAACAGATTTTCGTTCTTTATGTATATCGGGGCGTGCTACTACTTTCGTATCATTTTCCGCATACATTAATTCTTCTTCCTGCTCTTGCTCTTCTAAAATTTCCTCTTGCGTCAACTTCAGTTTCTCTTGATTTTTAATGGCGTTCATTAAAAGACCAACTGCCGTTGCGTATAGAGGACTAGCAACTTCTTCATCAGAATCTCCTGCTAGGTGTTCGTTAGGGTACCCAATACGAGTATCCATCCCTGTTATATATTCTACCAATTGCTTTAAATGTTTTAGTTGGCTACCGCCACCTGTCAACACAATACCTGCAATTAGTTTCTTCTTTTGCTCTTCGTGACCGTAGTTCTTGATCTCTACATATACTTGCTCAATAATTTCAACAACACGTGCATGAATTATTTTTGAAAGGTTCTTAAGAGATATTTCTTTTGGCTCTCTACCACGTAAACCTGGTATAGAAACAATTTCATTGTCTCTATTTTCTCCTGGCCATGCAGAACCAAACCTAGTTTTTAACAACTCTGCTTGCTTTTCTATAATAGAACAACCTTCTTTAATATCTTCTGTGATTACTCCACCACCAAAAGGTATTACAGCTGTATGTCTTATAATTCCATCTTTAAAAATGGCCAAATCAGTAGTACCACCTCCTATATCGATCAATGCTACACCTGCTTCTTTTTCTTCTTGACTCAATACTGCGTCAGATGATGCTAATGGCTCTAATGTAATATTCCCTAAATCCAGTCCTGCACTTTTAATACAACGACCAACATTCTTTATAGATACTACTTGACCAACTACAACATGAAAGTTAGCTTCTAGCCTACCACCATACATACCAACAGGCTCACGGATTTCAGCTTGTCCGTCAACTTTGTATTCTTGTGGTAAAACATGTATAATCTCTTCACCTGGTAGCATAATCAATTTGTGCACTTGATTACATAAAAGATCTACATCTTCCTCACCAATTACTTCCTCAGAATCTTTTCTCGTAATGTAATCGCTATGTTGAAGACTTCTTATATGCTGACCTGCTATACCAACTACAACAGAACCGATTTTAAGACCAGAATTTGCTTCTGCCTCCTCAACCGCCTGTTGAATAGATTTTATGGTTTGTGTAATATTATTTACTACACCTCTGTGTACACCTAAACTTTTGGACTTACCGATACCCAAAATCTCAATCTTACCATATTCGTTTTGCTTTCCGATTATGGCAACGATTTTCGTTGTTCCTATGTCTAAACCGACTGAATATTTAGTTTGTTCCATTTTCTATTATATTTTAGTGCACACCACCTGGTTATTGAATTCTAAACTTACTTCCGCATAATCTTCCAAGGTTTGATCCTTGTTCGCTTTGGCATAAAACGCCTTAAAATTGCTGAACTTAGCTTCCAGATCTTCAATACCGCCTATGTTCACAACAAAATTGTTAAGCCTTAATCGTAATTGATATTCACTTTCTCCTTTTATATGAATACCGATTACCGATTCACGAAAAAAATCGTCCTTATTCACGTGTTCCAATATCACATAGACATCCTCAAGGCTTTTACCACTAATAGTACCAGTGATAATGGGAACTCTTGCTGAATGATTATTAGAAAAAGGCATCCTCTTTCCTTCATCATCTAAATAGAACTTATTTTCCCCTTCTATGCGTCCTATTGGTTTCCGTTGGACTATTTTCGACGTAAGCTCACCATCTATTGTTAGATAGACTTCGGCACTTTTCACCATTTCATTGGCCTCAAGGGCCTTTTCTACAGTATTCAAAACTATATTTTCTTTAGGCACATTTTCGAGACTACCATAATTTTGTATTAACAATTTATTAACCGTCCCTTCAGTGAGGTACAAATTTTGATCGCCAACGAATTCTACCTTCATTCCCGCAACATGCTTAGCACTATTACGCTCATTAGAAAAAGCATATAACCCCATGATTACCAGAACTAAAGCCGATAACTTTATAAAATTCCAATTAACCTGCATACGACATTTCTTTTTTTATTTTTACAACTTCTAAACCGATATCTCCAGCACCCATTGTTATTAAAACTTCTGGATTCTGACTTTTAATCTCAGATATGATTTGCTCCTTTGAAATTAATTTTTTATTACTACTTTTTATCTTACCCAACAACCATTTAGAATCTATTCCTTTAAGTGGTTCTTCTCTAGCCGGATAGATATCCAACAACAGCACATTTTCGAATTGAGAAAGGCTATTTGCAAATGCATCTGCAAAATCCCGCGTCCTAGAAAATAGGTGTGGTTGAAAAATTGCCAATACCTTTTTGTTCGGATGCATTTCTGAAATTGCTTCAAAAACAGCATTGATTTCCGTAGGGTGATGCGCGTAATCATCTATAAAAATGAAATCTTCACTCTTAATTCGATATGAAAAACGTCTTTGTACACCTTTAAAAGTTGATAATGCCTCTGCAAGGCGATGCGGTGGGGAACCTGCTTGCATCGCCATTGCGAAAGCCACTAAACCGTTCAACAAATTATGTCGTCCAGGTTTGTTAAATTCAACCCCTTCTAGTTTGAGGTCAGGGGTCTCCAAATCGAATATGTAGGTGCCACGTTCTATTTTTATATTTCGGATGCAATAATCCGAATCGTCTTCAATACCATAGGTCAACCCCTCTAGAGGCAATCCATTACGGACAAATAATTTTCCGCCCGGTTTTAATCGTTTTGTAAAATCAACAAATGTTCTTTCTAATTCCTCAGCATCTCCATAAATATCCAAGTGATCCGCATCCATAGAAGTAACACAGGCTACATTTGGTGTCAACTGCATAAATGAACGATCAAACTCATCTGCTTCTACCACTGAGTACTCCGTACCTTCTAACAAGAAATTACTATTAAAATCCTCAGAAATACCACCTAAAAAGGCTGTCATTTTAACTCCTGTTTCTTTTAATAAATGCGCTAGAATACTTGATGTCGTGGTTTTACCATGTGTACCGGCAACTGCCAGGCAAAAAGAATCCTTTGTAATTAAACCAAGAACTTCTGATCTTTTCTTAATTGTAAATCCATTGTTTAAAAAATACTGGTATTCAGAATGATTAGAAGAAACTGCTGGCGTATACACCACCAACGTATGCTCTGGATCGTTCTTAAACTCATCTGACACAGCGTTTATGTCATCTATGTAATGAATATCAATACCTGAATTCGCTAACTCTTGTGTAAGCGGACTTTCGGTTTTATCATACCCGCCTACCGCCTTATTTATGAAAGCAAAATAACGCGCCAAAGCAGACATACCAATGCCTCCTATGCCAATAAAATACACCTTATGTATTTGCGTTAAATTCATTTTACTTTAAAATTTTTTCTATTTCATCGCAGATATCCGCAGTAGCATTCGGTAATGCCAATGCTTTTATATTCTTTGATAATGCTATTTGTTTTTCAGGCGATTTAACAACCGATTCAAATACTGTCTTAAACTGCTCATCCAATTCTTTCTCTCTGATCATAATAGCCGCATCATGCCCAACTAACGATAATGCATTCATTGTTTGATGATCTTCTGCTACTACTGGCGACGGAATAAAGAATGTTGGTTTACCCACCAAACATAATTCTGATACCGCACCTGCTCCTGCTCTTGAAATAATGAAATCTGCCGCTACATAGGCTTTATCCATCGTATTCAAAAAAGCATGCACTTTTATAGTTGCTGACTCATGAGATTTATAGGTTTCGTAATACCCTTTTCCACATTGCCAGATTACTTGCAACCCTTGTTCTTCAAAATATGCTAAATGATCTGCCACTAATTGGTTAATGCGTCTAGCACCTAAACTACCACCTAACACCAATAATGTTTTCTTATTGGCATCTAAATCAAAATAAGCCAAGGCTTCACTTTTAGTAGCCTTTAGTTCTACCAAATCTGAGCGTACCGGGTTGCCCGTCAACACAATTTTATCCTTAGGGAAAAACTTCTCCATACCCTCATAGGCCACACAGATTTTTTCCACTTTATCCTTTAATAGTTTATTGGTAATTCCTGCAAAAGAATTCTGCTCTTGCAACAAACATGGCACCCCCTTAACGGTCGCCATTTTTAACAATGGACCGCTAGCAAAACCACCTGTACCAATTACGGCGTGTGGTTTAAACTTAGATACGATGCTGTTTGCTTTCATTAAACTACTTATCAATTTTATTGGAAATAGTAGATTTTTAAGGGTCAGTTTTCGCTGAATCCCTGTAATCCACAATCCTTCTATTTTGTACCCTGCTTGGGGTACCTTTTCCATCTCCATTCTATCCTTAGCGCCCACGAACAAAAATTCCGCATCAGGATATCTCCTTTTCAATTCATTTGCTATGGCTATCGCCGGATAAATATGTCCGCCAGTACCACCTCCCGATAGAATAAATTTATAACTGCCCACTTAAAATTTCTAAAGGGTTCGTCTCATCTATATCACTATCAGAAGCACTCTCTTGTACTATACTTTTATTACTTGCACTTAAAATGATACCTATTGCCAAACAGGTCATCCAACTAGATGTACCTCCACTACTTACCAGTGGTAAATTCTGTCCAGTTACCGGAAACAGTTCTACAGCTACCGCCATATTTATCAACGCCTGAAACACAATCGGCAACCCTACGCCTAGCACCAGCAGTTTGCTAAAAATTGAAGTACAACCATTGGCTACTACCACAATCCTGAACAATAGAAATAGGTAAAATAGCATCAACACAAATCCGCCAATTAAGCCATATTCCTCCACTATTATTGCATAGATAAAATCTGATGAACTCTGTGGCAAAAAGTTCTTTTGCACACTCTTACCTGCACCTTTACCCATTATACCACCAGTAGCTATTGCAATTTTAGCTTTTTCGATTTGGTAGGTTCCTTCCGTATCGTCTGGGTTGGAAAAGCTATCTATACGGCTCATCCAAGTATCTACCCTATTTGGGAATAAATCTGGAAAAGCTTTTGCCGTTAGTATAAATATGGACAGAAATAGAATTCCCGTTCCAAC
>Ga0207888_100450_pt1 | contig 14096 bp, 15 predicted proteins | sample LinPmetageLP43_FD_184055 | JGI IMG/M metagenome (GOLD analysis project Ga0207888, IMG submission 184055) | Marine viral communities from the Pacific Ocean - LP-43 (SPAdes) | ecosystem: Environmental > Aquatic > Marine > Oceanic | place: Pacific Ocean | collected 2010-08-27 | reverse complement strand
CAATGCTGATGTTATCCAGCACCCAGTCATACAAACGACGGTTATCCTGGAACTCCAGCGTACACAATGAATGTGTAATGCCTTCCAGCGCATCCGAAATGCAGTGGGTGAAGTCGTACATTGGGTAAACGCACCATTTATCACCAGTCTGGTGATGGTGTACAAAACGCACACGGTAAATTACCGGATCGCGCATACACATAAACGGCGAGCTCATATCAATTTTTGCCCGTAATGCGGCGGTGCCTTCTTCGTGCTTACCTGCTGTCATGTCAGCAAAGTGCTTTAAGTTCTCTTCCACAGAAGTATCACGGTAAGGGCTGTTTACGCCCGGCTCTTTCAGAGTACCGCGCATTTCGCGCATTTTATCCTGCGAACTGAAATCAACGTAGGCCAGGCCTTTTTCAATCAGCTCAACCGCAAACCCGTGTAGCTGATCAAAGTAATTAGAGGAATAACGCGGCTCGCCTTCCCAGTGATACCCCAGCCATTCCACGTCTTTTTTAATGGAGTTCACATAGTCCACTTTTTCTTTCAGTGGGTTGGTATCATCAAAACGCAGGTTACAGGTGCCGTTGTAGTCTTCGGCAATACCGAAGTTCAGCACTATCGATTTGGCATGGCCAATATGCAGGTAACCATTCGGCTCCGGAGGAAAACGGGTGTGTACAGTTGCGTGCTTACCACTGGCCAAATCTTTATCAATGATTTGACGAATAAAATTACTGGGACGAGAGTCAGTATCTGCCATGAACCTTTTGTCTCCGCTACAAAATCAACACCGGATAATATGAAGCGGCTATGATCGCAGGTTATCGTCAGCCTGACAAGCTAAGCGAACATTAAAAAACTGATAAAAACGGCGCAATTGCTGCTGTGCAACTTTACCCTCAATGCGGGTAAAACGAACGGTCTGCCCCGGCTGGCATTGTGCCAGCCGACCTAAATCGAACGGGTTAATGGTGCCCAGTTTCGGGTAGCCGCCTAAGGTCTGGCGATCGTTCATCATAATAATAGGCTGGCCATTTGCAGGCACCTGTACAGACCCCACATTCACGCCTTCAGACACCAAACCCTCACCGTTATATTCCAACGCTTTACCGGACAAGCGAATGCCCATGCGGTCGCTGTCTTTAGTCACTTCGTAATCTTCGTAGCAGAAAGCTTCTCTTGCAGACATGGGAAAGGCGTCGTACTGAAAGCCCGGTATTAAGCCAATAACCGGAGTTTTCTGATAGTCGGATCTGTAGGCCCAGCCCACGCGCCGCGATACCTGATAATTCTGCTCATTAAAACTCAGTTCGTCACCCGCTTTTAAAAACGAGCCATCACCGTGCAGGCCGCCGACTGAGTCGCGAGTAACGGTTGCACAACTGCCCCACTTAGGTTCCACCTGAAAACCACCCTGCACCGCTAAATAGGCTCTGACACCAGCACTGGCGTACCCCATTTTCAGGCGTTGACCCGCGCGCACTTTAAAGTTTTGCCAGGTATTTAACACCTCGTCGTCCAGCGTCAATTGAACGTCAGCACCGGTCACAGCACACTGGCAGTCTCGGTCAAATTCTACCTCAAAGCCACCCAGGGTAATTTCTATTTGAGCGGCATTAAAATGGTTACTCAGCAACCGATTAGCCCATAAAAACGCGTGTTCATCCATAGGGCCACCACGGGTCAGGCCTTTCGACAAATACCCAAAGCGCCCAAAATCCTGAACGGCTGAGCGCATACCCGGCTCAATAATACGCATCATGACAAGGCCTCCGTGTCGCCGCCTTCTTCAATAAACTGCTCTTTACTTACCGCGTAAAACTCGACTTCATCACCTACGTTCAGCGGGCTGATAGTCCCCGATGACGGATCATATAGCTGGGTGGAAGTACGGCCAATAATATTCCAGCCTCCGGGCGATGCTGACGGATAAACCGCGGTCTGATTTTCAGCAACGGCAACACTGCCTGCGGTAATGCGTTTTCTGGGGTTATCTAAACGAGGCGTTCTGATCTTCTCACTTACTTCACCTAAATAAGCAAAGCCCGGCGCAAAACCCATGGCGTGCACGCGGTACGTTTGCTCGGTGTGTGTTTTTATTACATCATCCACAGAGCAGTTGTTCATGTCAGCAATGCGGGCAAGGTCAGGCCCGACACTTTCATCATAAAGAACCGGAATGCGATGCAGCTTGCCACTCAGCTCGTTAGTATCAGAGCTGAGGTCAGCTAAAGCTTTACGCAAGCGTTCACGTATTTCGGGCTCGTCAATGTTCAACACATTGTAGTAAACCATTAAGGAGTTATAGGAGGGCACTAAATCCAGCACAACATCAGACAGTTGCTCCTTTACTGCCTTAACCGCAGCCAGAACACGCTGGTTAACCGACACACTAATGCCCTCGCCTAAATAGACTATAACGGCATCGGCGCCGGCTGAAACGAGTTTTGGAAAATCAGACTCTTCTTTCATAACTGAACTTTAGTCATTCCTGAGTTTATTCGTTAGCTTGCCGGACAATATTCCGCAGCTTCTCTACGGTTTCTATCGCTTTAGGGTTATCCCCGTGAACACAAAGAGAATCAATTTCAATTTGCAGCGACTTGCCCGACACACTCTCAATAGCACGACCTGTCGCAAAAGCCTCCGCCTGAGCATACATGGCTTCAACATCACCGTGCACGGCATCAGGGTTGCTCCGCGAGCGCAACTGCCCATTGTCGTCATAAGCGCGGTCGGCAAAACCTTCAAACCATAATTCAACACCAAACTGCTGCGCGCGGTGGCGCCAGGCGTCATTTTCGGGTGTTGCCATAACCATTAACGGCAAGGGCTCATGTCTGTCTTCCTGCAGGGCGGCAATGGCCTGACAAACAGCATCGAATTGCTGACCGTCGCTTAACATGTCGTTATAAAGTGCGCCGTGTGGCTTCACATATTTCACTTCGGTTTTCTGGCCGGCACAAATGCCCTGTAAAGCCCCCACCTGATACTGAATTAAAGCGGTTACTTCATCGGGTTTTAACGCCATATGACGTCGGCCGAAACCAACGAGATCGGGATACGCAGGGTGCGCGCCTATCGTCACGTTATGCTGCTTGGCTAACTTTACTGTTTTAAGCATAGTTAACGGGTCTGACGCATGAAAACCACAAGCCACATTAGCACAATCGATGTGCGGCATAATTAAGTCATCGGCACCCATTTTCCAGGTTCCGAAGCTTTCACCAATATCGCTGTTTAATGTAATTCCCTGGCTACTTTGACGATTCATTCCTCACCTTTTTCCGATTTTCTGGCTTCAATGTCTCCCATTAGCTTAGCCAGACCCACGGCAAACAAGTACAAACCAACGCCTACCGCGGCGAGTTGTAACGGCGGCAAGCAAAGCACCACCAGTTGATGTTTCACAAATACCGCTGCTGCACCAGTGAGCCCCATAGTCGTTATGGCGCTGGCAACTAAGGTAACAGGTGCCATCCAGGACAGCAGCCAACGGAACTTTAACAGTGCGCACAGCCCGCCAATGACTAAGCCCCAGGCAACAGGAACGCCCAGTTTGTACCAACTCAGATTAAAATTCGCAATTAAAGTAATCAGTTCTTCCTGTTCCGCGGTATAAAAAAACAGCCCCACCGCGCCGGCCAAAATAACAATCCGTTTTGCTATATTCATGAATTCGATTCCTAACTGATTTTCAGCCTACATAAACAAACTGATAATAAAGAAGATGATAGCAATAATCGGTATCCAGAGAATTGGAGATTGATACCATTTCAAAATGGGTTTATCCGTGCGGTTAAGCGACTGTAAAGTCGGTTGCTTATACAACCAGATAATACCTATTAACATCAGAACCGCGCCGGTTAACCTAACGGGAGTATCGTTGTCACTGACCACACCCAGAACGGCCAGAAGCAAACCCACAATAAGAATCAGTAATGCCAAAACACGTTGCCACATACTTCCCCCAAGTCATTGTTCTTATAATTATTGTCTTTATACTATGAACTTATACTGTATCAGGTTCTGGAGCCATATGTTAAAGCAAATTCTTATCTGGTTAGGCGCTTCGGCCGTCACACTTCTCGTCATTTTTGTCAGTGTTGTTGTGTACCAGTACACCGCTATGGAGCCTGAATTACCGCATGAAGACGAGTGCCAGATCCGCCAATTGGAAACCAGTGAAGACGGCGCGCTGGAGGTTCACAGCTATTGGTGCGAACGGGGTGAAAAACAAAGTTGGCAGGGCCATGAAATTTGGCTGCACGAACCACAGCCGGATAAATGGGAACGCATAATGACCACCGAACACGATGGCTGCATTAAACTGGAACTATCTGATCAGAGACTGGAAATAAACCACGATGGCAAGCGCGGCGACATGTTTTTAGTCGAACCGGTATTTTTGTTTAACGATGCACAAGGCGTCAGCCAGTCTCTGTCGGTACAGGTGTCTACCCGTGGCGACGCCGTGTGCTCTGACTCTGGTGAATAACCGAAAGTTAAGCTAGCTTTAACACCCACTTTAACGGCAAACGCTTCATTAAAAACGCCATTAATGCCCAGGGCCAGTAAGGGACATACGCTTTCACTGGCTCTTTATTAATGGCTTTTGCTAATAAGCGACAGCCAGTTTCGGTGTCCACCATAAAAGGTGTGTTTTTCACCTTCTCGTTAATTTCCGAACGAATATAGCCCGGGTAAATAGTCGAAACCTTTATTGGGCTGTTGCTGCCGTAGGTTTTCATTAAGTCCGCACGAATGCCCTCGGTTAACGACGCCAAACCAGCTTTGGTTGCTGCATACACCGTCATGGCTCGTGGCATACCGCGGAAAGCACTCATGGACGAAATCGTTACCAAATGGCCTTGCTTTTGTTCGCGGAGAATTTCCATAGCCGCTTCGCACTGCGCCAACGCGGCTACGAAGTTCGTTTCAGCTGTAGCTTTGTTCGCTTCAAAGTAGCCAGTGCCAAGCGCCGCGCCTTTACCCATGCCCGCATTAATAATAAAACGGTCAACTTGCCCCTGCTCTTGCTTAAATTCCTGAAACACGCGGAATACGTCTTCATGAGCATTTACATCCAGGGCTTTAATGCTCACTTTTATACCGGAATACTTTTCTTCCAGTTCGATTTTTAAGGCTTCCAGCCGGTCTAACCGACGTGCGCACAGGCACAAATCTTTGCCCTGAGCGGCAAACTCGCGAGCCATACCCTGCCCCAGACCAGAGCTGGCACCGGTAATTAAAATGGTCTTCCGTTGTTGAGACATTATTGAGCTCTCTTTATTGTTATTGTTTTTTATTCGTATTTTTTAAGCTTTGGCAATACGACGGCGGCAACGCCATAGCAAGTAGTTCACCAAAAACCAGAAGTTCTTAAAGGCTTTATTGGTGGTTTGTTTGTGGTGATACCGGTAATAAATTTGCTGGGCTATCACCGCTAAACGGAATAGGCCAAACACCTCGTAAAAGGCAAAGTCTTCTACCTTGGTTCCGGTGCGCTCACAGTAATAATCGATAACTTCTTTGCGGGTTAGCATGCCCGGGTAGTCGCTCGGCTGACGCTTGGTCGCACGCGCCACTTTGTCATCGCCTGCTTCTATCCAATAAGCCAGAGAGTTACCTAAATCCATTAACGGATTGCCTAAGGTCGCCAGCTCCCAGTCCAGAATGCCGATAATGTCGGTTGGGTCATCCGGGTTGAGTATCAGGTTGTCCAAACGAAAGTCGTTATGCACCAAGCATATTTTCTCGTTCTGCGGCTGGTTCTCTTGTAACCAGCGCATGACCGACTTAGCGCCGAATACATTCCAGGTCTTCGCTTTTTCATAACGGCCACACCAGCCATTTACCTGACGCTCGGTATAGCCTTTACCTTTAGCTATTTTTCGTAGCCCAGTGCTGTCTAAATCCACCTGGTGCAGCTTTATCAGTTTATCCAGCGCGTTAGTGCATAGCTGCCGCGCCTGCTCAGAACTAAGATCCAGCCCTTTAGGAAAACGCCTCCGCGGAATAATGCCGGTTACGTGTTCCATCACATAAAACTCGGCGCCAATAACCGACTCGTCACGGCAATACGCCAGCATTCGGGGCACATGAGGAAACGCCGGTCTCAGGCGTTTCTGCAGGCGGAACTCACGCCCCATATCATGAGCTGACTTGGCCTTTGTGCCATCTGGTGGGCGGCGCAACACTAATGCCAGACCGTTGTAATCTAAACGGTAGGTCCAGTTGGACACGCCACCGGTATACTGGGTAATGCGCAAAGTACCGCGGTCTTCGGGAAGCTCGTCGCCTATATGCTCCGCCAGCCAATTATCTAATGCCTCTACGGGCAAAGTTTCTTCTTCGCGTACGTCACTCGCCTGATCGACTACGGCGGATGATGGATCAGTCATTAGAGCGCCCTTTCCATTGTTTTTCTCTTTGTTTCAACTCTGTTTTTGCAATAGTCGCGCGGTGCACCGCGTCGGGTCCATCGGCAATGCGCAGCGAACGCGCAACGGTTAATAAGCCCGGCAGTGGCGTGTCATGACACATAGAAGCACCACCGAACAACTGCATGGTTTCATCCACCACCCGCTGCAGCACATTGGGTGCCACCAGCTTAATGGCCGATATTTCTTTAATGGCTTTCATGGCACCAACGTTGTCGATTTGCCACGCCGCGTGCAGTGTCAGTAACCTTGCCTGATCAATGGCTACGCGCAAGTCAGCTAAACGCTCGGTGTTGCCGCCAAGCTTTAATAAAGGTTCGCCAAAGGCAATGCGTGACGTACCGCGCTCAATGAACAGCTCCAGCGCCCGCTCTGCCGCGCCAATAGCGCGCATACAATGGTGAATACGCCCCGGGCCTAAACGCCCCTGCGCAATTTTAAAACCCGCACCGGGGCCGACAATAATGTTCTCTTTGGGAACGCGCACGTTGTCGAACACCACCTCACCATGACCATAAGGCGCGTCGTATTCGCCTAACGCGGGCAGCATGCGCTCTATATTAACGCCAGGGGTGTTGAGCGGCACCAGCACCATAGAGTGACGATGATGCTTTTCAGCGTCTTCATCAGTAAGCCCCATAACAATGGCAATTTCAGCGTCAGGGTGGCCTAAACCGGTACTCCACCACTTGCGGCCGTTAATAACCCAGTCTGAGTCGTCGGCAACAATGGTGGTTTGCATATTGGTGGCATCAGAGGACGCGACATCGGGCTCTGTCATACAAAACACCGAGCGGATATCGCCGTTTAAAAGCGGCGTTAACCACTGCTCTTGCTGCGGGTCATCGCCAAAGTGATACAGCACTTCCATGTTACCCGTGTCGGGCGCGTTGCAGTTGAATACCTCGGGCGCTAACAAGCTTCGACCCATGCGCTCGGCCAGTGGTGCATATTCCAGTGTCGTTAAGCCAGCACCCAGTTCGTTGTCCGGCAAAAAAAAGTTCCAAAGCCCTTGCTCTTTCGCTAACTGCTTTAGTTCCGCCACCCGTGGCGGCACCTGCCACTCGCGCCAATGCGGCGTGCTGTTCAGCCGATAATTCTCTTTCTGATACTGGTTTTCATACGGCTCAATATGCTCGCGCATAAAGGCGTCAAGCCGCGCCAAATAGTCCTTTGTTTTCGCACTGTAGGAAAAGTCCATAATGCCCGCTCCCAACGAATAGTTAACAGCATTGTAGACGTGAAAGTGTTGGTGGTACAACCAGAGTTGAGGGCCCTGCAGCTTATAAGCTTCGGTATTCGTATAAATTATTCTGAGAACCGTACAATTCTATTGTCTCTTTGAAGCTGAAACCAATAGCTTCCAGCAGCTTATTTGAGCTGAGGTTGTCGGGAAGAGTGACAGCAACGACCGTATCGAGTGAACAGGTTTTCATAACGGTTTTTAAGGTATTTTCCGCAGCCTCTCTCGTATAACCTTTGCCGCTGTATTCTGGTAAAAAAGCGTAGCCTAAATCCGGATATTCCAATTCGTCTCGTTTCAGTAAGCCACACATTCCAATCGGAGTGTTATCTTCTTTTAGGCAAACCAAATTCAGCCCAAAATCATACTTCTCATAGCTGGCCATAGGGCCTTGTTTAAGATAATTAATTGCGTCTTCGTGCGTACGAACGTTTTTATCGGCTATGTACCGAATAAAGAAGTCATCGTTGAGTAACTGAATAATAAAAGCCGAGTCGCTACACTCAAACTGCCTGACAATTAAACGTTCAGTTTCACAGACTACTTTCATCTATAGATATTCTCTTGGTTCATAACGCAGCAGGAAGAAATCGCCATGCGTGGCCTCGTTAGTTTTGCCGTGACTACAGAACATCTAAATACACCTTGAAATCTATGGTTATGAGGTTTCTATCGAATCAGTGGCAATCCATTGTCTTTCTCTTTTTGCCATCGAAGATACAACCCCTTAACAAAGGCTTGATATTCAACGATGTCTGCTTCACACAGAGGAGCTGGCCTGTATTGTTCGGGTGGTGCGTGAGATAAGGCATTTCTTAAATTGGCCCAGAGTAAAAGTTCATCTATTTCTTGTTGCTCTAGGCTATACCCCAAACCCTGCAACGCTTCCAATTTTGCTTTGAGCCCGAAAAGCTTCTTATTCTTGGGAGCTTCGATCAGCTGATGCGCAATTACAGCTTCAATAAGTCCTTGGAGCCTCCAAAGCGAAAATTGCCAGAGATACTGATTGTCTGTGTATCTATAGTACGCTACATCATCAAGTATATCATCAGCGACATCAGGACTCTCTTTTCTTACGCGGGCTTCTTGTTTTTTATATTGTTCAGTACGTGCGTCAATCATTTCACGAACGACATTGATAGTGTGATCAAATTCAAACTCGGTGACTCCGTAAACCCAGTAGTCCTTTTCGGTAATATTTTTTAATTGATCACGCATAAACTTTCTCTAGTGGTAGAATGCAGCGTGCAGCGAATATTAATCCATTGCAGTTGACTGTTATGTAATGAATTAGCTGCCATTCCTGCCTAGGTTTTCTTCGAAGTCAATAATAAGATCCTCGAGCATCATTTGCGTATGTATTACCTCGTTATGACTCATATCAAATTCATTATGTACAAGTCTATTTCTAACTTTTCTAGCCATGTTAATGATATTAGCTTGTTTATCATTAATAACCCCGTAATTATGCAGAATATTAATCTTTTGGATTATTGTCTGGCGGCGTAAGGGAACCTCTTTGCGGGAATATTCATCTAGCATTATATCTAGTAATTTCTCTAACTTATGAATTCTCGACATGAGTTTTGAAAATACCATGTCATAGTTACTCAACACTTTCTCAAATACTGCATCTTTTTCATCTTCGGATACAGAGATGCTATCCAGAGAAGATATGGCTTTCTCTAGAATTGGACTTAATTCTGATACTAACTTTTTAACATCTTCTAGGGATGCCTTCGTGAAATCTTTGTTGTGCGCTACTTTACATCTAAGCTCGTACAATAAGTCCCAGCGCTTTTTGAGATATTCGGCATCGCAGTCAACAATGGGCTCAAAATACTTATCCCAATTCGACTCAGGTATTAACGCTCTTATTTCATCAATATTTAGTTCGGACAAATCTTTTGCTGCTTTAAACTTCTTGATCAAACTTTCTTTATGGCTTGGATAGTTTTCGCTAAAAAGGAAATTTTTAAGCTGAATAAAATCAACATTATATAGATAATTCGTATCTTTATTGTTGATATTCACAGACTCTTGAACATCTGTAGGCAAGCGGTCTTTTGTCCAACCAAGACCTATGTTTGTGAGCATAAATTTTGTGATTACCTGCCGCATCAAATTTTCAATATTAAATATCATCGGATATGCCTGAGAGCTATAATAAAGACTTAGATCATCCCAGACCACATAAGTAGATTTCGTAATTAACGACAGCGACCTTCTTATAGATCTCAGGAGAGAAGAGAACCATTCGAGAGCATCTTCCTTATTACATTTAAGTATTACATTAAAATAAATATGAGCTTTGTCATCTTTCTTTCCCAGTTTTACAACTAGGTCTGCGGTCTTCTTCTCAAAAGTTACCTTATTTCTCTCAATAGACAGATCCGAATCTGCCTGTAGTAAATTTTTTAAAGCGGAGACAGTTTTGCACTGTGTTTTATTAGCATCAAATAAAACAAGATATTCTACTTTAAACAAACCAATCTCCTTTCTAGTGATTTTTCATATAACGCAGCCGACAAGCGCTTAGACTTTTTAACTTATGAGCGTTTTAAAACAACGCGGCTATCGCTCTTCTCAACAACTTTGTATCTTCTCAGCTTATTCAATGACCCAACGCCTCCGGCAGCTAAAGCAATGGAAACAGCAGAAATTGCAGTGGGAAGCCCCAAAACAGCGACAGCACCTCCCCCAATTATCCCACTTGCCGGCGCTCCCGTTCCACCTGTACTAACAAAAACCGCTACTGCAATACCTATACCTCCTATAGCGACAGCCCAAGCGACCTTTCCGGTGGCTTTAATCTTTAGTACCTTTTTTACGAGATCACCCTCGATTTCTATCGAATCACAGTTTCCATTAATTGCCCGACCGAGATCATCTTCGTTATCTATAGCCATTTATGCTTCCTCCCGAGTTAATATATACAACGCATGCGCATTATTAATAGCTCTACACGATGCTTAATAAACTTTTAAATCACTGATCATTAAGATCATTCTAAACGTTTAAAGACAGTATAGAAAAAGTAAATTAGACATGCTCTTTCACTACAATTTATCAAAACTATACAACCATAAACATGCAACGATGCTAACGAAATTGAGCTTGTTCAACGAATCACACTTTTAACTCCCAACAAAAATCACGCGCTCCTAAATATTCTTCGCAATCAAATCTGCTTTCAAAAGCCCTCCTTTGGTAAACAGCTTGGCTGAGAATTTAGGGTTTCTGCGCGACTTGTAGGCCTCCAGTATTTTCTTCAACCCAGCGGCTTCTAACAATGAAATGTTCACTTCGGTATCCATCTCCGCAGACTCGACAAAGTCATTGGAAAAACTGGGAGCTACGATAAGTACCTGGGCAACGCGCTTACCTGCTGCTTCGCAACGCGTGACGTAGGCTTTAACTTGTCGGGACGTGGTGGAATATTTTGCGAAATCCCCTTTCTTAGAGGTTTTAGCTTCGCCGATAATAATATCGTCTTCACTTAACGACAGCAGAATGTCAGCTTTGTCTTTGGCAGTGTTGATGTCGCGGCGTAAGTCCTCGTCAACCGTTAGCCCAAGTTCTTCAAATATAGCTTTGGTTACTTCCTCAAACTTAACGCCAATATCAGCTTCTGCTATCTCAACATTCTTTTGCTTCAACGCAGCTAAATCCCTTTTTGCTAAGGCTTCATAATTCTCGACCAACTTATCCGTCGCATCGGCGAAGCTTTCTAGAATAATTTGTCGTGGATCGCCGCGACGTGTAATACCCATGTCAGATCTCAAGTTCTTCACCTGCTCATTCGATAGCATAAATAAAATATCGTATGGCGTTATGCCGAGAGCTCGTAACTTCTCAACGTCTATATCCTGATTAGGTTCAAGCTCAAACTCGTCTTTTAGCATTTTCGGTAGAACCGGCATATGCTGACTTAGTGTTTCAAATAACGACTTGTAGCCCGTCGCTGAAAGAATATTGAACTCATGCTCTGCTGAAGAGTTCAGCGCCCCAATAATTAAACTGCAGCGTTCTTCTAAAGTTGTTCCAAGTTTGTCCAGTGAGATCTGCAAATCGTCAATAAGTGACTTCAAACGATCCTTCTTCTCAGTAACGCCTGACTGTTCTCCATGCATATCTTTACCAAGAACCTGACTTACCGATAATCCCATTTTAAAAACAGTTTCGATTTTCTCATCACGACTAACACCACGAATGCGCTTGTCATGGCTTTTCAAAATATTCGATAGCTCAGCATCAGCGAATGTCCGGAGAATTCTCAACAGGTGTTTATCGGCGAGCTCTTTAGATTGAATCCGGTGTAGCAATGCTACAATTTCATCAGGCACGTAAACGGTTTGATGCTTTTTAGAGACAAAGACAATACCGATTTCACGAAGTTGATTCAGACAGTCTGAAACACCCGTTTTAGGAATAGGATCAATTAAGTGTTCAATGGCAACTCGGTTATCAGCGGTAACATCAAGTTTCTGAGCAAGAACATTTAGTATTCCACGCTCTTCATCGGTGATTTTACCTTCTCGGTTCGAGCGTTCGTCGTTATGGAGAGCTTCATACAAACACGCATAGTAAATTCCTAGCCGTTTAGGTTCGTCATAAACTTCTGTTTGTTCAGCCTCGACGAAAACTGATTTTAAACTTTTAGCTTGAGCATCAATTTGCTTCCATTCTTTTTCATACAACTGCTCTATCCAGGAGACTCGCGCGACACAGTTCCCATCGCGACTAAGGATATTCACCAAGAGTGCGGCTTGAGCCCCACTGAGTGCTAATTGCGATTTAACTTCTTTTTGAAATAACGACTGGGCAAGCTTAAATAATTGAGTAACCTCGCCACTGGAAGCATTTTTAATTTGACCGTCAATATTCTTAAACTGTTTCGCCACCTCTTTGTCGTGCGAACTGGCTTCCGTACATATACGATCAAGAAAATTAATGAACTTAGACTTTTCAAATTGGTTAACGGTAGATAGGACATTGGAAAGTTTCATTACATGCCGTTCCCTGGTTAGATTAATTATCAACCAAATAAACTACTCTTTTACAACAATAAAGCAACCCAGATATAAAACATTTAACTTGAACTAGAGCCTCTATTGAACTCGGACCTTACCCAAGAGTTAAATGAAATGCAGCACCCACGGCTCTCAGGTAGAATGCCAATTATCATAACTATTGAGTTGCTTATTAATACATGACTTTTTCTGATCTCGAACTTTCTCCTGAAACCCTTACTGCCCTCTCACGTCAGAGTTATAGCGAACCCACGCCCATTCAGGCGAAAGCTATTCCGTTGGTGCTCGCGGGCAAAGATGTCATGGCGGCGGCGCAAACGGGCACGGGAAAGACAACGGCCTTTACGGCGCCTATTTTAGAACTTTTGAAAAGTAACGAACGTGCGAAGGCAAACACAGCGCGTGCGCTTATTTTAACGCCCACTCGTGAGCTAGCTGCTCAGGTGGGTGAAAACGTTGCGAACTTAAGTGCGGGTCTGCCACTGAATTATGCGGTGGCGTTTGGTGGTGTGAAAATTAATCCGCAAATGATGAAGCTTCGTAAAGGCGTGGATATTCTGGTGGCGACGCCAGGCCGCTTGCTGGATTTATACAAACAAAACGCGGTTCGTTTCCCGAAGTTAGAAGTGCTGGTGTTAGATGAAGCCGACCGTATGCTCGACATGGGCTTTATTCACGACATTAAGAAAATTATTAAGTTATTACCAGCTAAGCGCCAAACACTCATGTTCTCAGCGACCTTTTCAGATGATATTCGCACCCTGGCTAAAAGCTTGCTGAACAAACCGGTAGAAATTTCTGTGGCACCGCCGAACACTACTGCCGAGCCGATTGAACAAACGTTGTATGAAGTGCAAAAAAGCCAAAAGTTAGGGCTGCTATTAAAGCTACTGAAAAGTCTCAACTTGCCCCAGGTACTTCTATTTTCGCGCACCAAGCAAGGCGCAAACCGGTTAGTCAAACAGCTGGATAAAGCCGGCTTTCTGGCAGCGGCTATTCACAGTGCCAAAAGCCAGGGTGCCCGTATCAAAGCATTGGCTGACTTTAAAAGCGGCAAAGTGCAGGTGCTTGTCGCCACCGACATCGCATCACGCGGCATCGACATTGAAAAGCTGCCATACGTTATCAACTACGACCTCCCCCACGTTGCGGAAGACTACATACACCGTATTGGTCGCACTGGCCGCGCAGGCCAAACCGGTCATGCTATATCGTTGGTAACGGACGAGGACGCTGAAGCGCTGAAAGCCATTGAAGAGCTTATAGGGGAGCGGATTGAGCAGCGTGAGTTGTAAGGCTTTGCCGACGTCGAACTTAACGGAACGACGCCGGCTCCGACTAGAGACCAGAGCGGGTAGTTTTGCTACTTAACTCATGAGCATGGTC
>Ga0207888_100446_pt1 | contig 14506 bp, 14 predicted proteins | sample LinPmetageLP43_FD_184055 | JGI IMG/M metagenome (GOLD analysis project Ga0207888, IMG submission 184055) | Marine viral communities from the Pacific Ocean - LP-43 (SPAdes) | ecosystem: Environmental > Aquatic > Marine > Oceanic | place: Pacific Ocean | collected 2010-08-27 | reverse complement strand
ATTCCTCTTTCTTCATAATGGTGTAAAATTTAAAGTTAAAAAAATAGCGGGGGCATGCCCCCGCTATTTTTAGTTACACATTTTATGAGATAGTGCTAAGAATTTAGAATAACTCTCTACCTGAAAAATGAAAAGCACCTTCAATAGCAGCGTTCTCATCGCTATCACTACCGTGTACTGCATTTTCACCTAAAGAAGTAGCATATAGTTTTCTAATTGTACCTTCTGCAGCATCAGCAGGATTAGTAGCACCTATTAAAGTTCTAAAATCTTCAACAGCATTTTCTTTTTCTAATATAGCAGCAACAATAGGTCCTCTGCTCATAAACTCAACTAGCTCGCCATAAAAAGGACGCTCGCTGTGTACTGCATAAAACTCCTTTGCATCTGCAACAGTCATCTGAGTTAATTTTAAAGCTACAATGCGAAATCCTGAAGCTGTGATTTTTTCTAATATTGCACCGATGTGTCCATTTTCAACAGCATCTGGCTTAATCATGGTAAACGTTCTGTTTGTTGCCATTTTTTGTGTTTTAATAATTTTGCTTTTTCAATATCGAAGCAAAACTTCTTGTTTTTAAAATCGGTGCAAAAGTAATTCTTTTAATCACAATAGCGAATGGCTTAGCAATTATTAATACTCTTGTTGCATTTCGCCTAAAATCTCACCTTCTATACCGATAATTTTCATGTCTATAGCATTTAAATTCAGGTCTATATCTACAAGACCATAACTACGAACGCTCACTACCTTTCCCACTCGGTATCTATTGGGTTCGCCATCATAAGCTGTATATGAATGCGTCAATCCGCTAGAAGTAAAATCAATTAGCGGGTAAGCAAGGTCTTTCATGTTTTTTTTTAGAGAATTCTGAAATATGCCTATCGCCACTTAAAACAAGAACAGCATTTGCTTTTGACCTTTTTACTGCTTTGATAAATCGCTTTACCTCCTTCGGAAAATTACCCCAGGTTTCAAAACCATGTTCAGCACTCAATAGTTGAATACTGCTCATAATGATTGTAAAGTCTGTTTTTTCTGAAAGTTCTTCTTTAAACCATCGCCATTGTTGCTCTCCTAGAATAGTTCCATTTTTTCTACGATGCGGTTCATAGCGCTTATCAGGACCTGCTGAAGCTTCAAGTTGCGTTCTAAAATAGCGAGTATCTAAGACAATTACGTTTATAGACTTACCAGCTTTTAAATAGGTTTTTGAATTGTAAACCCCTTCTCGCTTCCGTGAAGGTGCATCTTTTGGCACGTCTAAAAAGTCTAAAAATAAATTCTGACTCTCTTGCTTTTTAACATAAGCTGCACCACCATCATTTATACCGTAATCATGATCATCCCAGGTTCCTAATATTTCAGTATTTGCTATAAAATTGCTGTAAGCAGGATTGCTTTTTTGAACCGCATACATTTCTTCCATCTTAGACATATCTTCGGTATCTGCATAGATCACATCACCACCCCAGATAAACAAATCAGGATCACGGTTGGCCATATCTTCCCAAAACGGATTGGACAAATCTACTTTATTACAAGAGCCAAAGGCGATTCTAAAAACATCAGGATTTTGCTCTTGAGCCTTTAAAAAACTATAGTGTAAAAGCATTACTGAAAGAAGAAAAATAGTGGCTTTAGAAATTTTTATCATTGAAAGTACGAGTTAGAATACTTCAAAAATAAGATTTCCCATATTAAGTCTACATGAAGAAATTGTATATTCGCCACCTATGAAAGAATCAGAATTAGCCTTACTTAAAGAGCTTTTAGCTACACCGAAAAAAATTGTAATTATTCCACATAAAAATCCTGACGGTGATGCAATGGGTTCTACACTTGCACTCTATCAGTATTTAACTAAAACCGGTCATTCAGCTAATGTTGTTTCACCTAACGATTATCCTAAGTTTTTAAAGTGGTTACCTTTTGAAAATACTGTTGTAAAATATGATTTGCAAAACAAACAGGCCGTAAGACTTATTAAAGAAGCAGAACTCATTTTTACACTTGACTTCAACGCATTATCACGCGTTGCAGAAATGGCACCAGCGCTAGAAAAAGCTAAGGCCAAGTTTATAATGATAGACCACCATCAGCAGCCAGACGATTACGCTGTTGTAACGTATAGCGACACTTCAGTTTGTGCTACCTGTCAAATGGTTTACCATACGTTTGAAATGCTCAATGCGACTGATCTGGTAGATGCAAATATGGCAACTTGCCTCTACACCGGGATTATGACTGATACTGGTTCGTTTAGATTTAGATCAACAACAGCAACTACCCATCGCGTTATTGCAGATCTTATAGATAAAGGCGCAGATAATGCTTTTGTACATGAGAAAATTTATGATGCTAATAATTTCTCCAGATTACAACTACTAGGTACAGCACTTACTAATTTACATCGTTTAGAAGAGTATAAAGCTGCGTATATAACACTTTCTCAAGAAGAATTAGATGCACACGATTATCAAAAAGGAGACACTGAAGGTTTTGTAAACTATGGTCTTTCTTTAGATAACACAGTTTTAGCGCTGATTTTTATCGAAAATAAACAGGAAGGAATAATTAAGATTTCTTTACGTTCTAAAGGCGATTTCTCGGTAAATTTAATGGCACGTGAACATTTTGAAGGCGGTGGTCACACCAACGCCGCAGGAGGAAAAAGCGATCGTTCTTTAGAAGAAACCGTTGCATATTTTATTAGTATATTACCACAATACATAGACGCTTTAAATGAATAAACTCATTGGCTTAATACTCGTACTTTTTCTGGTAATGGCTTGCAAAACTCCTGAAGCCCGCAGACCCGTAAGCCATTCTAGTGGTTCTTACATTGATGCTTCTATTGCTCGTAATAAAAAATTAAATAAAGCTGATGAAGCCGCTATAAAAGAATTGATGGCCGCAAATCCGCAAAACGAGTATTTTACTTCAGATAAAGGGTTCTGGTATTATTATAATGTAAAAGATACTACTGCTTTACCCACCGCAGATACCGGTGATTTGGTCACTTTTGATTATCAGATAAATACTCTTGATGGCAATCCTATAGTTACCGAAGCAGAACTCGGTCCGCAAATTTATCAAATAGAACAAAGTAATCAAGATCTGATTTCCGGATTAAAAGACGGACTCAAATTGATGAAAGAAGGAGAGACCGTTACTTTTTTATTGCCTTCCCATAAGGCTTTTGGATATTATGGTTATGAAGATAAAATAGGATCAAACCTGCCTATTCAAACCCGAGTAACGCTCAACGATATAAAACAAAGCAATACTGAAAATTAACTATGAAGAAAGCTTCCATTTTTGCATTCTTAATTCTTTTTGGTCTGGTAGCCTGCTCTGATGACCAATACCCAAATCTACAGGATGGCTTATATGCCGAAATCAAAACCAATAAAGGTACGATGGTTGTTCAGCTTTACTATGATAAAGCTCCTGCAGCAGTAGCAAACTTTGTATCGCTGGCTGAAGGCAACAATCCGCTTGCAGATTCAATCTATAAAGGCAAACCGTACTATGACGGTATAACCTTTCACCGCATTATTAAAGATTTTATGATTCAGGGAGGTGACCCTACGGGTACCGGAAGCGGTGGTCCCGGTTATAAATTTCACGATGAATTCAGTCCAGAACTCAAGCATGACACTATAGGTATTCTTTCTATGGCAAATTCTGGTTATGGAACCAACGGTAGTCAATTTTTTATCACCGATGCTCCTACTCCACACCTAGACGGATATGATGCAGAAGACAATTTAAAAAACTGTGAGAATCCGCAAATAGGTTGTCATACCGTTTTTGGTCAGCTTATTTTAGGCTTTGATGTTTTGAAAAGCATTACTGAAGTTGAAATGAAAGATCCTCGAAGAGGAAAGCCAAAAAAAACAGTGACTATAGAATCTGTAAAAATTATTAGAAAAGGAAAAGATGCACGTCACTTTGAAGCTCCCGAAGTCTTTACGGAAGAAATAGATAAAAAAGCTGAAGAAATAGAGCAAGCAGCAGCAGCCCAGCAAAAACTCAAAGAAGATCAAAAAGCAATTTTTGAAGAACAACGTAAAAATGCAGATACGCTAGAAAGTGGCTTAGCATACTATATCACACAAAAAGGAAGCGACGTTAAACCCAAGCGCTCTCAAAAAGTAAAAGTAGATTATGCCGGTTATTTTGAAGATGGAGAATTGTTTGACAGCAATATACTTTCCTGCGCTGAAGAATGGAATATGCAAACGCGACCTAAAGAAGATATGTATGTGCCTTTAAACATCCCATACGGCCCGGAAGCACAAATGATCGCCGGCTTTAAAGAAGGAATTCAACAACTCAATTACGGTGATAAAGCAACCTTATTTATTCCTTACTACTTAGGTTATGGGGAGCGCGGTTATCGTGTGATTCCACCAAGAACAAATTTGGTATTCACTGTAGAATTGCTTGATGACCGAGAACCAGAGAATGAATAATACATAAATTACTTGACTAAATTGGTTGTTTTATTCACTGTAAATGTTAAAGGAAACGCCGTTTATTGTTAAGCTCTTCTAAAATTGAATAAGCTTATCTTAAATCATCAGGAAAGGTGCTAAAAATTGCTAACCTTTCCAGTTCATTAAAAAAAGAGAACAAATGATTACATTCAAAAAAAATATAATAGCGCTAGCACTAACAGGTGCATTAGTAGGAGGATTTAGTCTTACCGCTGCTGCGCAACAAACTCAGGCTGCTGCAAGCGTTAAAGCACAAACTGATGTTACTACAGCAGAGCTGAATAAGTTTGCTGATGCATTTCAGGAAGTGCAGGTTGAAAACCAGGCTGCTCAGCAAAAAATGATGGGAATAATAAAAGAGGAAGGTTTAGATGTACAGCGTTTTACCGAGATTCAAAAAGCGCAGATGAACCCGGAAGCAAAAGTTGAAGCTACAGATGAAGAGCTTAAAATGCACGCAGCTGTAGTTGTAGAACTCAAAAAAATGCAACCTGCATTAGAAAGCAAAATGCAAGAGATTATTGTTGATCACGGTCTGACTTTAGATCGTTATAAAGCAGTTGCTATGGCTTTACAACAAGACAAAAGCTTACAGCAAAAATTTCAAGGAATAATGATGAAGAAACAAACTGAAGGATAATATTTCAGATAAATTCATTTAAAAGGAAAAGGAGTTGCATCGCTGCAACTCCTTTTTTTTGTCTTCAGTTCAACAATTAATTTTTAGCAGGAATATCCTTCAAAATTTCCTGAACAAAAGTCCAGAATTTTTGTACCGAAAAAATACTCGCACGTTCATCTGGAGAGTGAGCACCTCTAATGGTTGGTCCAAAAGAAATCATATCCATCTCTGGATAGTTTTGACCTAGAATACCACATTCTAATCCGGCATGACAAGCAGCTACGTGTGGCTCTTCATTATTGATCTTCTTATATTTTTCAACTAAAATCTTTAAGATAGCGCTGTCCATATTGGGTTTCCATCCCGGGTATTCCCCACTTAAAGTAACTTCACAACCTATCAGTTCAAAAACACTTCTTATTGTATTAGCTAAATCGGTACGAGAAGATTCAACAGAAGAACGCGTTAAACATAAAACTTCGAGTTCGCCATTATACACTAAAACCCGAGCTACATTATTAGAAGTTTCCACAAGACCTTCAATATCTGGACTCATACGGTAAACACCATTCCATACTGCTTGTATCGCTTTTAGAAAGCCTTCTTGCACACCTAGACTCATAACGTTCTCAGGAAGGTCAATTGATTCTAGACTAATTTTTAAATTTGGTTCCATGGTTTTATATTCATCCTGTAAAACTTCAGCAAACTCCTTTATATCACTTTTAAAAGCTTCCTCGTGAACCGTATCTATACAAAATATTGCCACGCTCTCTCGTGGTATAGCATTGCGCAATCCGCCACCATTTACTTCGCTGATGCGTAAGCCATAATTCTCAAAACCGTCTAATAAAATGCGGTTCATAAATTTATTAGCATTCCCCAGACCTTTAATAATATCCATCCCAGAATGCCCTCCTTGCAATCCGTTTACGGTTAGTTGAAAACCGGTTTTTGCTTCTTCAACGGGCTCTTGTTTGTATGTACGTGTAGCGGTGATATCTACTCCACCAGCACACCCTACGCCAATCTCATCATCTTCTTCGGTATCTAAATTGAGTAAAATATCGCCTTTAAGAACACCACCTTTCAATCCCATTGCTCCGGTCATCCCAGTTTCTTCATCAATTGTAAACAAAGCTTCTAAAGCAGGATGTGGTATATCTGCACTTTCCAATAAAGCCATTATAGTTGCAACACCCAGACCGTTATCTGCTCCCAGAGTTGTTCCTTCAGCTTTAACCCAGTCCCCTTCTACTTTCATTTTTATTCCTTCAGAATCAAAATCAAACTGCGTTGCATTATTTTTCTGATGAACCATATCGAGATGAGATTGCAAAACAACCATTTGTCGATCTTCAAGACCAGCAGTAGCGGGTTTTCTGATGATTACATTTCCTACTTCATCAACTAGCGTTTCTAGGTTTAAACCTTCGCCAAATGCTTTCATAAAGGCAATCACACGCTCTTCGTGTTTAGAAGGTCTGGGTACAGCATTGAGATCTGCAAACTTTTGCCAAACGGCTTGGGGCTCTAGCTGTCGTATTTCAGTATTTGTCATAAAATCATTTTTTTGCAAAGGTACTGGTTCTCTTTGAGTCGTTGTTAAATTTGATAAACTACCTTTGGAAGGTATAGAGAACAGAAACAAACGTTAATCTTGGCTTAAACCTTTTTATGCTGAAAATACTCTGATTATCTTAATTAAAACTAACATGCTATTATGAAAAAATTAGATCAACAAACCGTAAAAGAACGCCTCAATAAATTGGAAGGTTGGGAATATAAAAATGATGCTATTCATACTTCTTTTGAGTTTGAGAACTTTAAAGAAGCCTTTGCTACTATGACACGCATTGCTTTTGAAGCAGAATTGCAACAGCATCACCCAGACTGGACGAATGTTTACAATACATTAAACATATCACTGTCTACCCACGATGCAGAAGGCGTTACCGAAAAAGACTTTAAACTCGCTCATATTATTGAAGCTTTACTAGGAAACTAGTAAAATATGCTACCTTATTTTTAAACTGAAATAAGACTTTTTGTAAAGCCTATTTTTGTTAAATTTACCGCCTTTAAAAATATGAATTATGGGAAGAGCATTTGAGTTTAGAAAAGCTCGTAAAATGAAGCGCTGGAGCGCAATGGCTAAAGCCTTTACTCGAATAGGAAAAGACATCGTTATGGCCGTTAAAGAGGGCGGTCCTGATCCTGATTCTAATTCACGTCTGCGAGCAGTTATACAAAATGCTAAGAGTGTAAACATGCCAAAAGACAATATCGAGCGTGCTATAAAACGTGCAAGTGATAAAAGTCTGGGTGAATATAAAGAAGTACTTTTTGAAGGGTATGCTCCTCATGGAATTGCGATTCTTATTGAGACGGCTACAGACAATAACAACCGTACTGTTGCTAATATCAGGTCCTATTTTAATAAGTGCAACGGAAACCTAGGAACCTCGGGTTCTGTTGAATTCATGTTTGATCACACCTGCAACTTTAGAATTAATGCTGAAGGTATAGATGCTGAGGAACTCGAACTCGAACTTATAGATTATGGTGCAGAAGAAGTTTTTGAAGATGAAGACGGAATTCTGATATACGGACCTTTTGGAAGCTTTGGAGCTTTACAGTCTTACCTGGAAGAAGCAGGACACGAAATCCTCTCTAGTGGTTTTGAGCGCATTCCTCAGGTGACTAAGAAGCTTACTGCGGAAGAAGCTGAAGATGTAGAAAAACTTTTAGAAAAAATCGAAGAAGATGATGATGTACAAAACGTTTACCATTCTATGGATGAGAGCTCATCAGATTCTGATTCTTAATAATTAAAATCTTTAGATTTTATAAAAATAAGACTGTCTAATAAGGCTGTCTTTTTTTATGGACTATTTTTCTTCTTACACCGTTTTTTGGTTACTAGCGAAAAGACACTAAACCAGCTTAAAATCGTCTACTTTTTAAATAAAAATATCTGTTTTCTAGATTCTTATAATCAAAAACGGCTTCGAAATTTCGAAGCCGTTTTTGATTTTTATTTAGCGATGTTGACCGCTCTGGTTTCTCGTATAACCGTTATTTTTACTTGCCCGGGATAAGTCATATCTGTTTGTATTTTCTGCGAAATTTCAAAAGACAAAGCTGATGCTTTTTCATCATTTACTTTTTCACTTTCAACAATAACACGAAGTTCTCTACCCGCCTGTATCGCATAAGCTTTTTTAACACCAGCAAAACCAAACGCGATATCTTCAAGGTCTTTCAATCGTTGAATATAAGAATCTAGAACCTGACGTCTTGCTCCCGGTCTTGCCCCGCTAATCGCATCACAAACCTGAACTATAGGCGCCAATAATGTTTTCATTTCTATCTCGTCATGGTGCGCACCAATTGCATTACACACATCTGGCTTTTCTCCATATTTTTCAGCCCACTCCATGCCTAATAACGCGTGAGGCATTTCACTTTCCGTTTCTGGCACTTTACCTATATCGTGTAAAAGACCGGCACGTTTAGCGAGTTTAGGATTAATACCCAACTCAGAAGCCATTGTAGCACATAATTTAGCCACTTCTCTACTGTGTTGTAATAAGTTTTGACCGTAAGAAGAACGGTATTTCATTCTACCTACCGCTTTAATCAATTCAGGATGCAAACCGTGGATACCAAGATCAATTACTGTACGTTTACCAACTTCAACAATTTCCTGTTCAATTTGTTTTGTAGTTTTTTGAACCACTTCTTCTATACGTGCAGGGTGAATCCTACCGTCTGTTACTAACTTGTGTAATGATAATCTGGCAACTTCTCTTCGTACACTATCAAAGCAAGAAAGAATAATCGCTTCTGGGGTATCATCTACTATGATCTCAACTCCGGTAGCAGCTTCGATAGCTCTAATGTTTCGACCTTCACGACCTATGATACGTCCTTTTACATCATCACTTTCTAGGTTAAAAACAGAAACACAGTTTTCAACAGCCTCTTCTGTACCAATACGTTGAATGGTATTAATGATAATTTTTTTAGCATCCTGCTCAGCAGTAAGCTTAGCTTCTTCCATAGCATTTTGAATAAATGCCATTGCATCACTTTTAGCCTGATCTTTTAAAGATTCTACTAATTGCTCTTTTGCATCGTCTGCAGATAAACCAGAAATCACTTCAAGCTGCTGTACTTTACTTGCGTGCAGCTTATCTATATCAGATTGACGCTTATCAAGATATTCAAGACGATCATCATAATCTTTAACTTTAGTCTCTATCTCCTTGTTTAACTTTTTATTCTTAGCAAGTTCACTACTTACTTGTGATTCTTTATCACGAGTACGCTTCTCCGCATCATTTATTTTTTTGTCTCGCGACAAGATTACTTTTTCGTGCTCAGATTTAAGTTCAATAAACTTTTCTTTAGCTTGAAGAATTTTGTCTTTTTTAATAGACTCTCCCTCACTTTTAGCCTCTTTTACAATATTAGCTGCCTCTTTTTTGGCATTGCTAACAATTTGTGAAGCGTTATTTTTTTCTAGCAGCTTTGCTAATAAAAATCCCAGTGTGCCAGCTATTAAGATGACTCCTACGATTATAAGTACTGTATTTCCCATTGAGTTTGTATATATAAAAAAAGCCTACATTGGTAGGGTTTTGTGTAAACTCCTTAAAATAAATCATAGGACTAACGAGCTGATCAAGAATCCGTTCTAAGACGGCGCGCTTTTACAACTCAGACTCATCCCTCTTAAAGAATATAGTGTTGAGTTTACCAAAAAATATAACCAATGTAGGCAGTAAGATTCTATTTTAAAGAACGTTAGGATAACTGACTTTTAACGAGTAATTCCAGGTTTTTAAGCTGTTCTACAGCTTCTGAACTTTCCCCGCTTCCGTCTAAATCCTGTTGTATTGCTTTCGAAGCAAATTGTAAAGCACACATCGCTAAAACATCTTGCTTATCTCTAACAGCATAACTTTGCTCAAATTTTTTAATCATCACCTCAATTTCTTTCGCTGCTTTGCGTAAGCCTTCTTCCTGTTGAGGTTTTATAGTTAAAGGATAAACCCGGTCTGCAATAGATAATTTAATTTTTAAATGTTCAGACATATCCTTAGTTCTAATCTGCAAGTTGTGCGATACACGCATCAAGTTCTCGCATCATAGTATTTATTTTGAGCTTGGTCTCCCGTTTGTATTCGTTACTGCCCAGCATTGCATTAGCAGTTTTAAGTGTACTGTATTTAGCTTCCCAATTTTCCAGAAGGATTTTTAAATCTTTCTGCTCGTGCTTCAACTGCTCATTTTCAGTCGTTAATACTTCATTTTGACGCTGAAGCTTCTGGTACCGATGCACTAATTTGCTAATTACATTTTGCAACGCATCTACACGCTCCAACAGTTCACTCATAACCTAATTTTAACAATGCTTAGTCTCACAAAGTTAACATTCGCTTATTAATATCCCAATACAATCTATTATATTTTTAAAGCTTGTATTTACCTCCCGTAACAAATTGAATTTTAATTTTATAGCTTTCAACAGGTTACATAGGTATTAGACGTAAGACTATTTTTTCAATACAAGTTTATAGTAACAAATAGTCTGCACCTATAAATATCACTTACAATAATTAGATTGCCGTAGCGATTTATACAGTAGGTCTTCACAAAATATTTATCTTAGCTTTTCTATGAAAAAAAGAATTACACTCCTATTATTAACTATAAGTCTTGCTTCAAAAGCACAGTCTGATTTCCCTCAAAATGAATTCATTCCACCATTAAGAATACCTACTGTATTTGCCGGTACTTTTGGAGAATTGCGCAGCAATCACTTTCATAGTGGCCTTGATATAAAAACACAACAGCGTACCGGACTTGATGTTCTGGCAAGTGCAACAGGTTACGTAAGCAGGATTAAAGTCTCTCATTATGGTTATGGTAAAGCACTTTATATCACGCACCCAAATGGATATACTACGGTTTATGGTCATTTAAATGCGTACGGACCTACCATCGAGGAATATGTAAAAGCTAAACAGTATGAAGCCGAAAGCTATGAAGTAGAACTTTTTCCTAATCCTGATGAGCTTTCGGTAACTCAGGGAGATTTGGTAGCTTATAGCGGCAATACAGGTGGAAGTGGTGGTCCGCACGTTCATTTTGAAATACGAGATAAAAATGAGCGCCCGCTAAACGCGCAACTCTTTGGTATACAGGCACCAGATCATCGTGATCCTTTATTAAAAGATCTGGTCGTTTATCCATTAAGCGACAGCAGTCAGGTGAATCAATCTCAAAAGCAACAGCGTTTACGTTTTACAAAACAACCCGACGGAACCTTTTTAAGCGAAAAGATCAACGCCTATGGTACTATTGGTTTTGCTTTGGGAACTGTTGACCAGCAAGACGGTGCAAATAACAATAATGGTATCTATAAGATTGAAACCACACTGAATGGAGAGAAGATATTAGAAGTTGAGATGGACAAATTCTCTTTTGCTGAAACACGCTATCTCAACAGAATGATAGATTATGCACTTTTTGAAGGTGAACGCGACCGAGTTCAAAAGCTATTTATTGAGCGCAACAACCCATTGAGTATTTACAAATTTGAGAAAGATAAGGGCATTTTAAATCTAACTCAAACCGGTAATTCTTCTATATACACCATTACAGTTTCAGATATACAAGGAAATACGAGTAAACTGGTAGTACCTATAAACATTAGAAAGGATAGTATTTTAACAACAAAGAACAAAAAAAATAGTCCATATTTTGTTCAGGCAGATGCGAGTCAGAATTTTGAAGTTGGTGATTGGGACATTTTCATTCCAGAAGGTTCATTCTATGATGATTATTTCCTTGACATTTCAGCAAATACAGATGCTTTGCATCTTGATGAAGATTTAATTCCTGTACATAAATACATCAGACTTGCGTATGATGTATCTGATTTTCAGCCTCAGGATCGTGAAAAACTTTACATAGGCAGAGTAAATTATAGAGGTCTACTGCGCTTTGAAGGAGCAAAACTTGAAGATGATCACATTACTGCAACCGTTAATGCTTTAGGAGATTTTAAATTGGGATTAGACACCAAACCTCCTAAAATCCAATCTTTAGATTTTACGGATGGAAAATGGATATCGAATTTAAATACTATGAACTTTAAAATTACAGATCAAGACACGGGTATAAAAAGCTATCGCGCTACCATCAATGGGAAATTTGCTTTGATGGAATATGAATACAAAAAAAAACTGCTCACCTATAATTTTGAAGATGATATAAGCATTAGCGGAGCAAATTCATTCAAACTCATTGTGACTGATAATGTAGGAAATAGTACTACTTTTGAAGCAACCTTTTATAGAAAATAAACCTATTGAAAGCGCTACCCCATTATTTCTTTTTACTTCTTTGTTTCGGGATCGCTCCTGCATTACTCGCACAAACTGCAACTTTAAAAGGGATTGCTTTTGACGAAAATAATGCCACATTATCAGATGTGAATGTTTCGTATGCAGATGGAGGAACACTTACGGATGAAAGCGGATTCTATTCTTTAGAAATTCCTACAGAACACGTTATCACGGTTCGGTTTACACAGTTAGGGTTTAAGACTTTAGAAGTTAAATTTTCCCTTCAGAAAAATGAGCTCTTTGAATTTAATCCTGTTTTAAATACAAAGATTGAGCAAATAAGCGAGGTTGTTATTTCATCTGAAAATCGGGCTAGAATTGAAGGCGTAATTAATCTCGATCCAAAAACTGTACGCAAAATACCCGGTGCAAATCCCGGAGTTGAAAATCTTTTACAATCTTTACCCGGAGTAAGTTCTAATAATGAATTGAGTACCCAGTATGCTGTGCGTGGAGGGAATTATGATGAGAATCTGGTTTATATAAATGACATTGAAGTCTATCGACCTTTTTTAATACGCTCCGGTCAACAAGAAGGATTAAGTATCGTTAATCCTGATCTAGTAAGAGATATCGATTTTAGTGCTGGAGGATTTCAGGTAAAGTATGGTGATAAATTAGCTTCGGTTTTAGATATCACGTATCGCCGGCCGGTAGATTTTGCAGCTTCGGTAGATCTCAGCCTGTTGGGTGTTAATTTTTCCGCCGAAGGCTTGAGTAAAAATAAAAAGTTTACTGCACTTGTAGGCGCCAGATATTGGGATAATAGCCTTCTCGTAAACGCTAAGCAAACAGAAACCAATTATAAGCCCAGGTTCACAGATGTACAAACCTTTTTGACGTATACCTTCAATTCTAAATTTGAACTGGACTTTTTAGGAAATATAGGCGTGAACAGATACAGCTATCAGCCGCAAACGCGCCAGACAAACTTTGGTACGCTTGCTGATCCCATAGCGCTCATTGTTGTTTATGACGGCCAGGAAGAAGATAAATATGAGACGTATTTTGGAGCCTTTTCAGGAACATACAAACCTAATGATCATCTAAACCTAAAGTTAATCGCCTCATCTTATCACACGCAGGAGCAAGAACATTATGATATAGATGCGCAATATGCTTTGGGAACGCCCAGCACCAATATAGACAATGCTTCCGCTGGTGAAGTAGATTTTACACGAGCAATAGGCTCCCAACTTACACATGCACGGAACGATTTGGATGCATTGATTGTAAATCTTCAGCATAAAGGGCAGTATCAAAAAGGAAATGATCAACTAGATTGGGGATTAATATATACTAGAGAATCTATTCGCGACCGTTTGCAAGAATATGAGATTATTGATTCTGCAGGATTTTCTATTAGACCTCCGCTCGAAGGATTTACTAATCAACAACCCTACGCAGCTTTTGATGCTCCACTACAGCCTTTTAGTTCGCGAAGAGCACAGAATGATGTAGTAATTGATAGAGTTTCCGGTTACATGCAGTATAGTAAGCGCCTCAACTGGAATACCTCCAAAGCCTGGTATAATCTAGGTATACGCAGTCAGTTATGGACGGTAAGCGGACAGGATATCGCTTCGAAAACCCAACAAGTTGTGAGTCCGCGTGGGCAATTCAGTCTAAAACCGAATTGGAAAAATACAGATATGATTTTTAGGCTTTCTGCCGGAATGTATCATCAGCCTCCTTTTTACAGAGAGTTGCGCGATATGCAAGGACAAGTTATTCCTGATGTGAAAGCACAGCAAAGCATTCATCTCGTAGCTGGAAACGACTGGAGTTTTGAACTTTGGGGTCGGCCTTTTACACTTACTAGTGAAGCATATTACAAATCCTTAAGCGATGTAAATACTTATACTTTAGAGAATGTAAGAATACGCTACAGAGCAAAAAATGATGCGGAAGCTTACGCTTATGGTTTAGATTTGAGATTATCTGGAGAGTTCGTACC
>Ga0207888_100443_pt1 | contig 14593 bp, 10 predicted proteins | sample LinPmetageLP43_FD_184055 | JGI IMG/M metagenome (GOLD analysis project Ga0207888, IMG submission 184055) | Marine viral communities from the Pacific Ocean - LP-43 (SPAdes) | ecosystem: Environmental > Aquatic > Marine > Oceanic | place: Pacific Ocean | collected 2010-08-27 | reverse complement strand
ATGAAACCAGCGGGAATAGCGATTTGTGTTATGGTTGCCGCCGTTTACATCTATTTTTCTTAAGAAAATTCAAAACCTAAATAATAGTATAAGTATATATTTTTTATGAATTACAATATTGATCATTACGAAGTCTGGTTTGTTACAGGAACCCAACACTTATATGGTGAAGAAACTTTGAAACAAGTTGCAAATCATTCACAGGAAATTGCAAAGGGACTTAATAGTTCTCAGGATATTCCGGTGAAAATCGTTTATAAAGATTTAGTAAAAACACCTAATGAGATTACAGACTTATGTCTGGAAGCTAACAGCAATAAAAATTGCATCGGATTAATTTTATGGATGCATACCTTTTCTCCTGCGAAAATGTGGATTAAAGGATTGAATTTACTTCAAAAACCTATCTGCCATTTACACACACAGTTTAATGCAGAGATCCCTTGGGGTGAGATTGATATGGATTTTATGAATTTAAATCAATCTGCGCATGGTGATCGTGAATTTGGCTTTATGATGTCTCGTATGCGTAAGAAACGCAAAGTAGTTGTAGGTCATTGGGGAGACAAACGTGTGCAAACAAAATTAGGTGTATTTACACGTGTAGCTCTTGGATGGAATGAATTTCAAAATCTTAAAGTTGCCCGTATTGGTGATAATATGCGTGAAGTAGCAGTAACTGAGGGTGACAAGGTAGAAGCACAAATGCGTTTTGGTTTTACCGTAAATGGATTTGACTCTTCAGATATTGTAGCAAAAATAAATGAGATCAAACAGGAAGACCTTGATGCTCTTTTGAAGACTTATGACGAGGAATACGAGCTTGCTGAATCAATAAAAAACGGTGGAGCGCAACGTCAATCTCTGGTTGATGCAGCTAAAATTGAATTGGGACTTAGAGCTTTTTTAGAAGAAGGTGGTTTTGGAGCTTTTACAGATACGTTTGAAAATTTAGGAGAACTGAAACAATTACCGGGTATCGCTACACAACGCCTAATGGCAGATGGTTATGGTTTTGGAGGAGAAGGTGACTGGAAAACTGCTGCTTTAACCCGTGCGATGAAAGTTATGGCGATAGGTCTTGACGGTGGAACTTCATTTATGGAAGATTACACGTATCATTTCACACCACAGGGTTCTTATGTTTTAGGTTCTCATATGCTTGAGATTTGTCCTTCTATTGCTGATGCTAAGCCTAAATGTGAAGTACACCCACTAGGAATCGGTGGTAAAGAAGATCCTGCGCGTTTGGTTTTTAATTCACCAGAAGGTCCTGCGATCAATGCTTCTTTAGTAGATATGGGTAACCGTTTTCGCTTAATTGTTAACGAAGTTGAAGCTGTAAAACCAGAAGCAGATTTACCACATTTACCGGTAGCTCGTGTGCTTTGGGATTGTAAGCCAGACCTTGATATTGCTGCAACCAGTTGGATTCTTGCAGGTGGTGCACACCATACAGTTTACAGTCAGGCGGTGACTACTGAATTTATGGAGGATTTTGCCGATATTGCAGGTATCGAATTGCTGGTTATAGATGATCAGACTCGTGTGCGTGATTTTAAAGATACAATCAACGCTAACGAAGCATACTATCAGATTTTTCAGCACCGCATGTAATTATCAACCTAATAAAAGAGTATGAAATTAACTAGTAAATTTTTAGTCATTCCAATTGTTCTGGGGATGTCACTTACCTTGGTAAATTGTAAAAATGATACCAAGAAAGAAGACACTCCTGTCGTAGAAGAAATGGCAGAAGCAAGCATAACCAAGTCCGATTTTGGAATGTATCAGGACAGTATACCTGTTGAGAAATATGCTTTAGTCAACGCAAATGGAATGGAAGTAGATGTCATCACTTACGGTGGTATCATCACCAGTTTAAAAGCGCCGAGTAAAGACAGTACGTTTCAAGACGTGGTTTTAGGTTTTGACAACCTGGAGGAGTATGTAGAAGGTTCACCGTATTTTGGAGCAATCATTGGCCGCTACGGAAACCGAATTGCTAAAGGAGAATTTAAGTTAGACGGAGAAACGTACAAATTGCCTGTAAATGATGGGGATAACAGTCTTCACGGTGGAACCGCCGGTTTTGATAAAGTGGTTTGGAATGCCGAAGAAGTAAAAGACGGCGATAACGTAGGTTTAAAACTTACCTACTTAAGTCTTGACGGCGATATGGGATACCCCGGTAATTTAGAAACTACAGTAACTTATACTTTACAGGCAGATAATACGTTGATGGTAAAGTATGAAGCGACTACCGATAAGCCTACTGTGGTTAATTTGACTCAACACACGTATTTTAACCTTTCAGGTAATTTTGACAACACAATTTTGGATACTGAAGTAATGATCAACGCAGATCAATACCTTCCTGTTGACGCTGGTTTGATACCTACGGGAGAGCTGAGATCTGTTGCAGGAACAGCTTTTGATTTTAATAAACCAAAGAAAGTAGGAGCTGAAATTAATGCGGAAGAGGATCAGTTAAAGAAAGGATTGGGTTACGACCATTGCTGGATTTTGAATGGAACCGGCGGTGAAATGAAGCTGGCGGCTACTGCTCTTGATCCTGAAAGCGGAAGGTTTATGGAAATTATGACCACAGAGCCTGCTATTCAGTTTTACACCGGTAACTTCCTCGATGGGACGCTTACTCAAAAGGATGGTAAAGGTACCTATGCGTATCGCAGTGGTTTTTGTTTAGAAACTCAGCATTATCCAGATTCACCAAATCAGGCTGGCTTTCCTTCAACGGTTCTTAAACCCGGGGAAAAATATGAGACTACAACTTCCTTTAAATTTTCTGTACAAGATTAATCTGGAGTTTTATATAACTAAAAGCCCGATACTTATGAGTATTGGGCTTTTTTTATAAACGCTGCTTGATATTCTGCTCACAAAGCTCAATGATTTGAGTAATACGTTTTTTGCGCGTCCCTTCGCGCTTAGCCTGATTTAGCCAGTATAAGTAGCTTTTGCGATAGCCTTTAGCAAAATTTAGGAAGTTCTCAAAGGCCTTAGAATTTGCGTCAAAGGCTTTTTGTAAATCCTCTGGTGTAATTCCATTTTCAACATCATCAAGAGATGTCCATGAACCATTTTCTTTAGCAAGCTCAATAGCTTTCATTCCATTGGGATGTATTAAATCTGCCTCTAGTAATTCATCAACATAGCCTTTATTTATTGCGCTCCATACACTTTTTGATTTTCTTGGACAGAAATATTGCTTTCTTCTTTTATCATCAAGCTTTCTAACTGTACTGTCTATCCAACCGTAACAGAGGGCAACCTTTACAGCTTCTTCCCAGCGCATACTGGGCTCTTCACATGCTACTTTGTAAAATACAAGTTCTACACCGGCATCTAAGTGATGGTTTTCGTGTAGCCAATTACGCCATTCTTCAGCATTTTTAAAATAAAGTAGTGGACGTTTGGGTTTAGTCATTGCTAATCTAATTCTTCAGATTCAATATAAAAATTGCGGTCTATTTCAAATTCAGAAATAGGTTCATCAAACGATTTGGTATTCCAGTTTGCAGCAGGATAAATCCATATTTTTTCTTGGTTTACCATAATCTGAATTGGCATATCAAACCCTTCAACAATATCTGCATAACGGAATTTCAACGTATTTCCGTTAATAGTATATTCTAACTCCGGAATCATCGTGGTACGCAAATACTGATTCCAAAATTCGGTAAGATCAATTCCACTTTTTTCACTTATATAATTTTCAACCTGAGCTGTGGTCACGGTTTGATGATAAAATTCTTTATTAAGTCCGCGCAGAATTTCACGCCATTTTTCATCATCTTCGATCAATTGTCTTAAGGTGTGCAAAATATTAGCACCTTTAAAATACATATCGCCACTTCCTTCGTGATCTACACCATACGTACCAATGATAGGACGGTCATTACGAATAGCATTTCGCATTCCAATGACATAATCTGATGAAGCCTCTTTTCCGTAGAAGTAATCAACAAATAAGTTTTCAGAATAGGTGGTGAAACTTTCATGAATCCACATATCTGCAACATCTTTATTTGTTATGTTATTCGCAAACCACTCGTGGCCACTCTCGTGAATGATGATATAATCAAATTTTAAACCCCATCCGCTACCAGAAAGATCACGACCTAAATAGCCATTTCCGTAAGCATTACCATAGGTGACATTGCTTTGATGCTCCATACCTAAATAAGGTACTTCAACTAATTTATAGCCGTCTTCATAAAATGGATAAGGGCCGAACCAATATTCAAAAGCTTCAAGCATTTTAGGTACTTGCTTGAATTGTTCTTTGGCTTTTTTAAGGTTTTTCTTTAGTACATAAAAGTTTAAGTCCAGACTTCCTTTTTCACCTTCATAAATTTCTGAGAAGTGCGCATAATCTGCAATATCAGCACTAATACCGTAATTATTGATAGGATTTTTAACAGCCCAGTGAAAGGTTGTTTTATCTTTAGTTGAAGTAGAGTCTATGAGTTTACCATTGCCCACGCCTGTCAAGCCTTTAGGAACTGTAATATAGAAATCCAGACTTTCTATTTCGTCATAAGGAATATCCTTGTTAGGCCACCAAATTGACGAACCCACACCTTGATTTGCGTTAGCTGCAAAGGCTTTGCCGTTAGTGTCTTCTTGCCATGTCCATCCACCATCCCAAGGTAAGCGTTTACCAACCACGGGTTTTCCTTCAAAATTTACTTCGAGTTTATTTACAGCATTTTTTTTCTGTTTTGCTTTCAGCGAAATAAAATGGGCTGCTCCATCTTGTTTGATCGCTAATTTTTTACCGTCTTGAGTCGCACTCAAAAGTTTCATGGGCTCTTGCAGATCGATTTGTATCGTTTGGTACGGATTGATCACTTTATAGGTAATAGTATTAGTTCCTGAAATAAATTCTTTATCAGGATCTATATCAACCTTTAAATCATAATTGGAAACATCCCACCAAGCACGCTCAGGAGTGATACTACCTTTTAAAGTATCTTGATGTGTGAAGGTTGTTTTTTGAGCAATTGCTGACACAGTTAATAGCCCAAGTGCCAGAGAAAGTAATTTATGCATGGTATGTATTTAGAATATGGAATTCAAAAGTTGTTCCAAATATTTTCTATCTCATTATTTCATTAGGAAAAACTACTGGACTCTCGTGACCATTTGCACCTACCGCTGAAACACCAAAGAATGAATTATCAATTACAATCCCGTCTAAAGTTATTTCTGAAATATCACCCACATAACGGCTGTGGTCCCAAGTAGGAGATGTAGTATCTCTCCAGTAAACTTTATAACCAAAAGCACCTTCTACTTTAGTCCATTGCAGTTTAACGTCTGCCTCTACGATGCCACCAATTTTCACTGTTTTGGGTGCTGGTGGTGCCCAGGCTAAGCTTGCCAGATTAATAGCGTTAACTGCTGTAAGCTTTGCTGCGTAAGGGAAATTAACGTGCTCAATAACGTCTCCATATTCAATACCATCTTCCGTACGGATGTCTTGATGCTGTTGTGTATAATTTTCATGAGCTTCCATAATTCTGATTCCGGCGAAGCCTAAATCATTAAAAGGTCTATGATGACCACCACGTCCAAAACGATCCAAACGATAAATCATCATCGGGTTCATTTCGGGCATATAATTAGAGACATTTTTATGAATGTAACGCGCCAATTGGCGAGAATTTCCATCAACTTCACCCCCGTAAAAACGACGGGCATTACGCTGTTTTTCAGTTTCATTGGCCGGTACCGGTTCAGAGAAAATTCTAAAATCCCGATTACTGATTACTCCATCAACACCTTCAATATTACCAATCATATCGTTGTTTAAAATCCCGATGATATCCCAACCTTGTTTAACCGCATACTCTGCCAATCCTTTCCCTCCAAAAAGTCCTTGCTCTTCACCAGATAAGCCTACATAAATGATGCTATTCTCAAATTTATATTTAGAAAGCACACGAGCAGCTTCCATAGTTCCTGCCATTCCGCTTGCATTATCATTTGCTCCGGGAGCATCTGTTGTAAAATCTGTAGCATCACTTGCGCGAGAATCTATATCACCGCTCATAATAATATAGCGGTTAGGGTATTTAGTTCCTTTTTGAATCGCAACAACATTTACCACATAGGTTTCTTTAGGAATACGGCCACCCATATCTGGAGTAACTAAATCTTTCTGATAAAACACATCTAGGCAATTTTCGCAGTTTTGAGAAGTTTTTTCAAATTCAGCTTTAATGTATCTTCTAGCAGCTCCTATACCGCGTGTATTACTTAAGGTGTCGCTAAAGGTGTTTCGGGTACCGAAACCTGCAAGAGTGCGTACATCTTTTTCTATGCGATCTGCAGATACCGCATCAATAATCCCATAGATGCGTAAATCTGTTTCTGAAGGGACATTGTTTTGAGCCAGAAGGACTGTAAAACAAGAAAGAAAAATAAAAGTAAATGTATATTTCATATCAATTGTTAGGATTAAAAAAGGCAAGCAGAAATTTAAAATAAATCTGCTCGCCATAAAAGTAAATCATCTTGGGTCAAGCCTAAAAGACATTATAAAGAAATAGACCTTGATTTCGATGCAAGCCTTAAAAGCGTTAAAAACTTGATTATCGAGTAAATTATCTAAGTATAATTTTATTAGGTTGTTGCAAACTTTTTAAGCAAATCACGCACACGGTCTGTATCATCTACATAATATTTAGCTGCTGTTTTTTGCAGACCAACTTTAATAGTAAATGCATCATCGGGTAAATCCTGAAACATGTATTCATCGGTCCAGTCATCACCTATTGCAAACTTAAAACTATAGTCTTTGCCAAAAATATGTTTGGTAACCGCCTTACCTTTATGAATCGTACTGTCTTTAATTTCCAATACTTTGTTCCCGTCTAAAACACCCAACTCATTATTTGCTGAAAGTTCTTTAAGAACATTAGAGAGTTCGCTAGCTCGTTTCTCACCTAAATCTGGATCAGCATTGCGATAATGCCAAGCTAAAGAATAGTTTTTTTCTTCGATGAATGTACCGGCAGTACGGTCTACAAACTGTTCAAGAATAGGCCGAACCGTATCCATCCAATCGTTTTTAAGATTTTCTGTGACAGCCCATTCACCGCCAACAGGTCTTTTCCAAACACCGTGTTCTGCGATAAGCGTTATAGGTACATCTTGCCACCAGGTTCCTAAAGTATGGCGGTCACGACCGCTTATGATTACTACTTCGGTATTATCTTGATTGTGTATGGTTCTAACCAATTCTATTAAATCATCGTCAGGACTGGCATCTTCAGGGTTGTTTACAAAACCTCTTAAAGTTCCGTCATAATCCAAGAAAAGAATACGTTTGTCTGCTTTTTTATAAGTCTCAAACATTTCATCTTCCTGATCAGTGCGCATACGTATTGCTTTTACGATGTCTGATTTGTGTGCAGTATCACGTAATGAGGTCATAAAGTCGTTAGCCCATTTTTCTACGTTATATCTTTTTAATCGTTTTTGAAGAAATTTATTGCGTTTGATTTGTTCAGCTTCAGGCATTTCTATTGCTTGTTTTAAAGCATCTGCAATTTCCTCAAAATTATTCGGATTTATAATGAGTGCTTCACTCATTTCTTGAGCAGCACCGGCCATTTCACTCAATATCAAAACTCCTTTTTTATCGGTTCTCGTTGCGACATATTCTTTAGCAACCAGATTCATTCCGTCTCTAATAGGCGTTAAAAGTGCCACTTCACAAGTGGTGTATAAATCAATTAAGTTTTCAAAAGGCATTGAGCGGTAAAAATACCAAATCGGTGTCCAGCTTACGGAAGCAAACTTTCCGTTAATACGACCTACCAGTTCGTCAACTTCTTTTTTCAACAATTGATATTGCGGAACATTAGATCGGGAAGGAACAGCAAGCATAACCAAGCGAACTTTCTCTTTAAATTCAGGATACTTTTCAAGGAAATATTCATAAGCTCTGATGCGGTTTGCGATTCCCTTACTGTAATCAAGACGATCTATAGAAAGAATCATTTTTGCATCTGGCGTAGAATCTATATGCAGATCGAGACGGCGTTGCAATTCTGATTGGTTTTTTGCTGCGTCGTGTTTTGCCGCAGCTTCAGAGAATTTATTATAGTCAATACCCATAGGGTACGAGTTAACCGTAACAATACGATCTTTAAGAGTAATTTCGTTAAAGCTGACTTCGTTTCTTAATATACGAGAAACAGAACTTAAAAAGTGACGCTGATAATCATAGGTATGAAAGCCGATTAGATCTGAACCTAATAACCCCTTTAAAATTTCTTCTCTCCACGGAAGGGTTCTGAAAACTTCATAAGAAGGGAAGGGAATGTGTAAAAAGAAACCAATTTGTACATCTGGTCGCTCTTTTTTAATAAGCGCCGGAAGCAGCATCAACTGATAATCGTGCACCCAAATCGTATCACCTTCTTCAATATTATCAAGAACTACCTCAGCATATTTTTGGTTTACGGTAACATAGCTTTGCCAACTTTCTTTTTCGAACTCTGTATATTCCATAAAATAATGGAAAAGCGGCCAAATAGTACGGTTGGAGAACCCGTAGTAAAAGCCTTCAATATCTTCTTCTGTCAACGAAACAGGTACACATTGTTCTTGTATTGTGGCTTCAACAACTTCATCGCGCAGGTCTGCAGGAATTTCTTCTTCGGTAAGACCGGTCCAACCAATCCAAATACCATTACTGTCGCGGTGAACTGATTTCATCCCCGTTGCTAAACCTCCAACACTTGGAGTTGCTTTAATGGTTTTATTATCGATTTGTAATTGTAAAGGCAGTCGATTTGATATAATGATAGTTTTACTCATAAAAACAGGTAATCGGAGGGTTAGATTTTTTGTTAATGCTTAAATTTCGGAAAATCGAAGCGGTTACACTAGCCGTTTAATAGAACTTTAGAATATTTTAAAAATTTTCATGGATAATTTAAACTACGGAATCATAGGAAACTGCAAAAGCGCAGCCTTAATATCAGAAAAAGGATCTCTCGATTGGTGTTGTCTTCCCATCTTTGACTCTCCATCAGTTTTTGCAAAATTACTGGATGAAGAAAAAGGAGGTTCTCAGAGTTTTGAAGTGGGGGAGGACTATAAAATCTCTCAAAAATACATGTGGCAGACTAATATTTTGCGCACTATGTATGACAACGGGACTGATGCTTTTGAGGTATTTGACTTTATGCCGCGTTATGAAAAAAGAAGCGGGTCTTTTTATGCTCCGCCAGATATCATCAGGTTCATCAGATTAGTAAAAGGTGCACCCAAGTTTGTTTGCAACTACGATCCTAAGTTAGAGTATGCCAGTGTAAAAACGATTACCGTAAACAAAGGAGAATATATAGAAAGTTATACCGATGATGGTAAATACGATTCGCTCTATTTATATACGAATCTCGAAAAAGAGGATATTCTCAATAAAAAGACCATAACACTAGAGGCAAATGCTTTTTTGTTGATGTCGTATCACGAGAAGTTGATGGAACAAACACTAGATCGTGCGTATCTTAAATTTCAGCGTACTAAGGTCTACTGGATGAACTGGAGTGAGGTGACTACAAAATATCCGCTTTATCAAAATGAGATAATGCGTAGTGCACTCACTCTAAAAGCACTCACGTTTGAAAAATCTGGAGCGGTGCTTGCTGCTGCGACAACCTCCTTACCAGAAACTATAGGTGAAGTGCGCAATTGGGATTATCGTTTTTGCTGGGTACGCGATGCATCGATGGTGATACGCGTGATTTCAAATTTGGGACACACGAAATATGCACATAATTTTTTGCAATTTATTATAGACACCTTGCCCGATAAGGATGAGAAAATGCAAATAATGTATGGTATTAATGGCGAAAAGAATTTAGAAGAATATACCCTAGATCATCTTTCTGGTTATAAAGATTCTGCACCGGTACGTGTAGGAAATGCTGCGTACATTCAAAGGCAAAATGATATCTATGGAATTCTGATGGAAGTTATTTATCAGCAATTTATACAATTTGAGACTACTTTAGAAAACAGTGAAGAACTTTGGACGGTTGTTCTGGGAATTATCAAAATTGTAAAACAACACTGGCGAGAACCCGATAAAGGGATCTGGGAACTACGCACTGAAGACCGCCATTTTACATTCTCTAAATTATTATGCTGGGTTGCGATAGATCGTGCTATTAAAATAGCCGAAGTTTTAAAACGCCACCGTAATCTGGAAGAATGGCAAGCGCTGCGAAAAGAGATTCACGATGATATCTGCGAAAATGCCTGGAACGAAGATATGCAGGCTTATACCCAATATTACGGTTCAAAAGATCTGGATGCTTCTACCTTACTGATGGAACAATACGGTTTTATAGATGCGAAGAATCCACGGTTTGTATCTACAGTTGAAGCAACAGAGCGCGAACTCTGTAAAGACGGTTTGATGTATCGATATAAGAATGAAGATGACTTTGGAGAGCCTAGCTCGTCTTTTACCATTTGTACATTTTGGTTTATTGATAGTTTATTTAAAATAGGAGAGCGCCAAAAAGCAATCAAATATTTTGATCAATTGTTATCGTATAGTAATCACTTAGGTTTATTCAGTGAAGATATTGATTTTAAAACCAAGCGTCTGCTGGGGAATTTTCCGCAGGCATATTCACACCTCGCCTTAATTGAAACAGCAACGAATTTCGCCAAGTATGGAGGGGATGAGGAAGAAGAAATTCATTTTAAACCGATATTGTATTAAAAAGTATACGTATTTAGAAAGAAATCAAAACCCCGTATTTACGGGGTTTTTTGATTTTAAAAAGTCTATTAATATCTTGCTTCCATAATACGCTTCATACTTACATCTTCATAATTACGCTTTACAAAAGCCAAAGCAGTTTTTACGATTTGCCCCATAGACTTTGCACGCTTAAATTTCATATCCATCGTGTAGTCGTATAACTGACTACGCAGTTGTTTGAGGTTTTTTTCTGAAGAAATTTGGTCTTGCGTCATACATTTTAATAGACGGCGTAAGCGATTTTTAGAAGTGATAATTCGTTTTGCGAGTACAGCACGTTCTTCTTCACGGTATTGCTCTATAGATTTATCTCTCAGTCGGTTAGAAACCAGTTCTACCATTCTAAAGTTCTCTTTAAAAATGTGTGGTTTATAGACTTTAAAATTTCCTTCATAACACTGTTGATCAAAATCAATAGCGCGTATTTTATACTTAATATGATCAAAATCATGAGTAGGAATCACGACGTAGTTATACGATCGCATATCGCCTAATAACAATATCATACAGCGCTCATTAAACTTTACAAATTCTTTGGCCAATTGCGCTTTACCTACATCATCACAATCTTCCAGATAATCTGAAATAAAAACATCACCGGGAATACCCACAATATGTTCCTCTATAAGCGTGTCTTTATAAACCAAAAAGTTAATGCGGTTGGGAGATAAAATATGCTCCAGGTCTAAACCATAGATTCTGCTTGCATCGGCTTTTTTGACATAGAAATACGTATAGTTGTCGTTAAAAATATTATTGACTTTTATGCGGAAAGGCTTTGAGTTACCAAAGGTGCAATAATCAATTGCCGTAACACTTAAGAACGGCAGTACATTTTCATTTCCATCAGAATGTAGAATGGCATAAACACGCTTGAGGCTTTCTTCAATCTCTCTACGTTCATGTTCTGGGTAGTACACACTGATCCATAAGGTATCTTTATCATTTTTATCGTAAATATTTATTCCGCCGGAAAAGCGCAATAAATCATCATAAAAGACAGGGATTTGTGTAGCTCTGTTATACTTGTTCAAATATTCCTGAAGCTTCTCACCAACGGGATAAGTTGGCTTTTTGCGCGACATTAATTTCTCTTCCATAGACTACATATTTAAGCTCAAACTCAGACTTTTTTAATATCCAAATAAGTCAGTTTGAATTGTAAAGGTACTAATGTGATGTAACAAAATAGTGGTTCTTCCGTCTTGTTACTGAACGTTAATTCTAAAAATACGCTTTTGGAAACAATTCTTACACTAAATAATCTCACCAAACATTACGGTAAAGTAAAAGCGGTCAATGACTTGAGCTTTACTATTGAGAAAGGCAATGTCTACGGTATTCTTGGTCCTAACGGAAGTGGTAAATCTACCACTTTGGGTATGGTTCTTAATGTTGTGAATGCAACCTCTGGCGATTTTAAATGGTTTGACGGGAGTGATACCACACACCATGCACTTAAAAAAGTAGGAGCTATTATTGAGCGACCTAATTTTTACCCATATATGACTGCTGCTCAAAACCTCGAATTGGTTTGTACGATAAAAGATGTTGACACCGGTAAGATTGAAGAAAAATTAGAAGTTGTTCACTTACTGGATAGAAAAGACAGTAAATTCAGCACTTTTTCTTTAGGAATGAAGCAACGCCTGGCAATAGCTTCGGCTTTGCTTAATGATCCTGAAATTTTGATTCTTGACGAACCAACTAACGGTTTGGACCCTCAGGGAATTCACCAAATCAGAGAGATCATAAAAAATATTGCAAGGGGCGGTACCACAATTTTACTCGCTTCACATTTGCTAGATGAGGTTGAAAAAGTGTGTTCCCACGTTGTAATTATCAGAAAGGGAATTAAACTCTACGCAGGCCCTGTAGAAGAATTAAATGCCAGTCACGGCTTTTTTGAGTTGCGTTGCGAAAAGCAACAAGAACTTATAACAGTTCTCGAAGGGCATCCTGATTTTACTTCGGTTAAAGAAGAGAACGGTCTTGTAACAGGATTTCTTAAAAACCCCCTTTCTGCAGAAGCCTTAAACACATTTTTATTCAATCAGGGATTGGTGCTTTCTCATATGGTTAAACGTAAAGAAAGCCTAGAAGAACAATTTTTACAACTTACTGCCAACCTAAATTAAGCCACACATGCTACGATTACTTACTATAGAATTTTACAAACTAAAACACAGCCGTTCTTCAAAAGTATTGAGTATCGCTTATTTTGTGATTTTATCTTTTATAGCCCTTATCGCTTCAATAGAATTTAATCTTGGAGATTTTCAGATACGTATTGCAGATCAAGGTATTTTCAACTTTCCGTTTATTTGGCATTTCAATACCTGGGTGGCAGCGACGCTTAAATTCTTTCTAGCCATTGTAATCGTTTCGATGATTTCAAATGAATACAGCAATCGTACACTCAAACAGAACTTGATTGATGGGTTGAGTAAGAAAGAATTTATGCTTTCTAAGTTCTATACTGTTGTGGCTTTTGCTTTACTCTCTACACTGTTTATTTTTATAATGAGCCTTATTCTGGGTTATTCCTTTTCAGACTACACAGAGTTTAGTATTGTTACCCGAGAAATGGAATTTCTACTTGCATATTTTTTCAAGCTGGTTGGTTTTTTCTCATTCTGTTTGTTCTTAGGAGTTTTAGTGAAACGTTCTGCTTTTGCATTAGGGTTTTTATTCGTTTGGTGGATTTTTGAAAACATAACCTACGGTATTTTACGTTGGAAAGGCAGCGCTGAAACAGCAGATGCTATCGTGCAGTTTTTCCCGCTTGAAGCGATGAAAAATCTGATTAATCTACCTTTTCAGCGTTTAAACTTTATTGAAACAGCGGCCAACCAGTTACAGGCAGATATCGCTATTGATTATGCTGTACATTGGTATGAAGTAGCAATTGTTTCGGTATGGATATTTTTATTTATTTATGGAGCATATGCTCTGCTTAAAAAAAGAGATTTGTAAGTGTTGAGTTTACCGTTTTAAAGCTTTGCTTTGCCGAAACTATTTCGCTAAACGAAGAATATCATTTAAATTGTAATTGTATTTAAAATAACTACAATCACACGGTCAAACTTTTTAATGCGCAGCATTCCCTTTTTTTTGTTTTTCTTCCTTTCGGTAAGTCTCAATACTTTTTCACAAAGTCAGGCGAATAACTGGTATTTTGGGAATGGAGCCGGCTTAAACTTTAGCTCAGCTACACCAACGGTACTTACAGATGGTCAACTTAACACGCTAGAAGGTTGTGCAACAATATCTGATGATGACGGTAATTTACTTTTTTATACCGATGGCATAACTGTTTATGCAGCAGACCATTCTATAATGCAAAATGGGACAAATTTATTTGGAAATCCTTCAAGTACCCAGTCTGCCATAATAATACCCCAGCCCAATACACCGGGTATATATTACATATTTACAGTTGATACTCGAACACAACCAAATGAGGTAAGTGAGGGGCTAAATTACAGTATCGTGGATTTTAATTCCAATCCTGATGGTGTTGTAACTACAAAAAATAATAAGCTTTTGAATTTCTCTTCAGAAAAACTGAGTGCGGTGATCAAGAGTTGTGTTACTAACAGCGTATGGATGGTAACTTTCTCTAGCGCTAGCGGTAATGAGAATTTATTAAATACGATATACGCATATGAATTGAGTAATACAGGTTTAAATACTACACCTGTAAAATCACAGATAACTGTGGCTGTTCAGGATCCAAGAGGTAATTTAAAATTCTCTCCAGATGGTTCA